>Ga0315274_10000022_pt1 | contig 284305 bp, 278 predicted proteins | sample YL17G02_20_MG_FD_203700 | JGI IMG/M metagenome (GOLD analysis project Ga0315274, IMG submission 203700) | Sediment microbial communities from Yellowstone Lake, YNP, Wyoming, USA - YL17G02_20 | ecosystem: Environmental > Aquatic > Freshwater > Lake > Sediment | place: USA: Wyoming | collected... | reverse complement strand
TAGTTAGCCGGGGCTTCCTCCAGGGGTACCGTCAATATCGTCCCCCTCGACAGTGTTTTACATCCCGAAAGACTTCATCACACACACGGCGTCGCTCCGTCAGGCTTTCGCCCATTGCGGAAAATTCCTCACTGCTGCCTCCCGTAGGAGTCTTGCCCGTGTCTCAGTGCAAGTGTGGCTGGTCGTCCTCTCAGACCAGCTACCCGTCATCGCCTTGGTGGTCCATTACACCGCCAACAAGCTGATAGGCCGCAAGCTCATCCCCAAGCAGTTCTTTCGTTCTCTTTAATAGCCAGAACATCAGTTCCAGCTACCACATCCGGAATTAGCCCCGCTTTCGCGGGGTTGTGCCGGTCTTAGGGGCAGATTACTTACGTGTTACGCACCCGTTTGCCGCTGATCACCGTATTGCTACGGTAACCCGCTCGACTTGCATGTGTTAAGCACGCCGCCAGCGTTCATCCTGAGCCAGGATCAAACTCTCAAAAAGTTTATCCATAACTCTAATAAAATACTAGCCCCCCGATCTTATCGGGGGATTTAAAAACATTGAAATGACAAAGATGCCCACATCTTTGTTCCTGTTTAGTTTTCAAAGAACATATCCGTAAAGAGGATAATTTCTCTTATCGAGAGGCGGTAATTATATACAGGGAGCCAAATATTGTCAAGGGGTGATTTTGGAGTAAATGACAAATGTCAAATTTCAAATGACAAAGAAATCGGAGCAAAATATCAAATGACAAAAGGGTCAGGGGGTGTTAATTTATCATTGGGATTTTGGATTTTATTTGTCATTTGCTCATTTGCCTGCCTGCCGGCAGGCAGGGATTTTGTCATTCAGTTGCGGCGTTATTCTTTCCTAACTATTAGTTTCTCATTATCATTCTTCGGATTATTCACCAGATCCGCAACTTGATAAGCCTCCAGCTCCCCTGCCGGATAAGGCTTAAGCAGGGCTGAAAGCTTTTCAATGTCCTTTTCTCCCGGATCAAGCCATTCATCCTCGTATTCTTCTTTCAATATCACGGGCATCCTGTCATGTATTTTCCCCACCAGTGGGTTTGAATCAGTGGTGATAATGGTATAGGTCATGAGCATTTTACCTTCCGCATCCTTCCAGATATCATAAAGTCCCGCGAAAGCGAATATCTCGTCATTTTTGAGCTTTATATAATACGGGACCTTATCCTTTCCTTTATGCTCCCACTCATAGAACCCGTTGGCGGGGACGAGGCATCTTTTTGTGTGCAGCTCTTCGCGGAAAGCCGGCCTTGACCCGAGCGTCTCCGCTCTTGCGTTGATCATCCTGTAGCCTATCCTGGGATCCTTTGCCCAGTGAGGCACAAGCCCCCACTTCATCTCCACCGCCTGGTTCGGGCTCTGCCTGATGATGACCGGCATTGTCCTGCCGGGGGCCACATTATAGCTGGCCTTAAGCTTGCCGGTGGCTTTATCCACCTTGAAGCGCTTATAGAAATCCTTGCCCGGGATGAACCCGTACCTGCCGCACATGGCATTATTATACTATTTATCCTGTTATAATTCCTCCCTGCGGCAAGGGAAATAAGTCAGCGGCCATAAAAAAAGAGCCCTCCGATTATTCATCGGAGAGCCCTCTTTATTAAACGGACTTAGGTCCTTAGAACCTGGAGAGGTTCCTCGGTCTATCGCTTCTTTCCGTTCTCGGCTTCGCCTCATTAACGACGATCTCTCGATCGCCGATCTTCGCGCCGTTCATCGCGGAAATAGCTTTATCCATGTCGGCATCTTCCACTTCCACAAAGCCGAAGCCTTTCGCCTTACCGCTGAACTTGTCAGTGATAAGCCTTACAGCTACTACCTTTGCGTGCTCCTCGAACTTTGATCTTATCTCGTCCTCGGTGGCTGACCATGGAAGGTTGCCTACAAATAAACTCTTTGCCATTCATTCTCACCTCACTCTACACTTGTTTTCCCGTTAATGACTCATATAACAAAAAAACCCAAGACCAGAGATCTTGGGTGAATTTCACGCTACTGAAAACCATTAACCTCGACCCTTACGCCGGAAACTATACACTACCTTGCCCGCGATTGCAAGCTATATTTATATCGCCCGAAATAGGTCGGGATTTCACTATTTTGGAAAATAGCGCACGAACAGTGAAGATGCCCTTATTGCACAAAGTGTTCAATCGGCCATGGCTTTGCGATTTCCGGATCGGACATCTCCCCCAAAAGGATACCGATAAAAGCCTCTACTGTTTCATCCGCTACATGCGCGCTTTTATTGGTCGCGAAAGGCGCTTCGGGATTGTACAAGACCAGATCGAACCGGAAAGCAAAAGACACCAATATATCGGCTGTCGACTTTGCGCCGTCCCTTAGATACTTGCGTGCGATCGAATTGAGCCCGATCCCTTTTGAACGGTACTGGGCCAGGATCCTTTTCTTTAAAAGGTCAGTGATATTTGCGGCCCATCTGGACATAGTGCGCTCTTCTTTCTGTCTTGGCTGCTGGGAAAGGACCTCCGAAAGCGTTAGCGGGGACATCAATACTGTTTTAACGTTCATTCCCCGCAAAAGAGGATTATTGGTCAGCTTGGCACCGAGGGCATGCGATGCGACTACCACCGCAATGGCATCGGGCTCCGTGAGACATTTTTGCATCTCGGCTATATCCACCATCTGGGCGCTATTCTGAGTGCGTGCCCACACCGCCCTGTCGGGATGTTCCGTAACTATGGCCCTCAGCTGAGTAGGAGTAATAAAAAGCGGGCTTTTCCCCTTGCGAGGATCTGTGGTGAATACAGACACTATCCTTATCTTTCCCGCCGTGCCTGCCGGCAGGCAGGCGACACGCGGATCTTTCATGGCAGCATTCAAGGCATTGCCCCTGCCGGAAAGATAAGGCCCGGAAAGCACCACTGAACGGCTCATATTAATAATTCCTTTTGGCTATCATCATTGACCACATTCCCATCGTTCTTATATCGTCATAATTGGTAAAAAATCCCAGCCTTGTCGGTTATTTCCTGATGAACATCACAGCCCCGTTCCGTATGTGGTCAATAAACCGCAAGATGGACAAGATGGTTTTCCTGCTTGAGAAGATAGCGAAGAAGTAACCGTCCGCCGGTTCAAGCGCCAAGCGCCTGCATCAGCTTCCTTACCGGGGCAAAAAACGTCTTTGCGTTCCTGAAGTCTTTTCGCTGCTTTAAGATCTTGAGCTGATAACCCTCATTCTTCCAGTATTCCTCGCAGTAATACCTGTCGATCCTGTATTTTGTCCTTAACAGGTCGGCAAATCTGTTCTCGACAAGCTCCTGGGTCCTTCCGATTATCTTGTCCGGGATAAAGCGATAACCCCTTTCCTGCAGGCACTTCCTGGCGCCTTTGAGATATCCGCTCTTGCAGATATGTATCTCGTCCGTCTTGCTGATATTCAGAGCTTTGAGCCCTCTCCTTGTGATGCTTTCAACCTCTTTGGCTATCTCGTCATTGCGCAGCGTTTTATCCTGGATCTGGAATAATTTAATGCCGACTTCTTCCCAGTAGTCATTTTTCCCGTTGGTCAGCAGAACAATAAAGCCCCCGTAAACCGAGCTGCCGCCGCTGTCATCGATCTCTATCCGCATATGCACCTCATTAAAAAATTATACGCCTGAGGAAGGATTAATTCCATTACTGCTTGCCTGAAATTTTCTTCCAATAGTATCGATATACTTCCGAATGATCTTGATCTAGGAGGATATAATGGTACGCGGTATTTTGGTGGCCCATCCCGTGATCGACCATGGCGGCACAAGCTGCAGGGTGGGATGGGTTTTAAGAAGAATGATCAACGGGCGGTTTGTTGGGATCCCCAGGCTTATCCGTTCCTATAAATTCGATACTCCCTTGAATAAGAGGACCGGCCAGCCCGATCTTGCCGCCTGCCTGGCTCTCGAAAAAAAGTTCATCAAAGTGACCGCCCCGAAAGGCGTGAAGAAATTGAAGGTCGTGGGAGGAGCATTTCCCGGCGCCTGGCTTGAGAGCGGCCGCGTATACAGGAACACGGTAAACACCAACCGTGAGCTGGAAGGAGTTCTACTCTCCAGAAGGTTCTCCAGGATGATGGGAAAAGGATGGAAGACCGTCATCAATAACGATGGCGTGGCTCATGCTCTCGCCATCTCGCAGGGCCTTGTATCAAGCATCGCGCGATTCCCGCATATCAGAAAGATCCTTGAGAAAACAGGAAAGATCGCGGGATTCATCCCGGGCACGGGATTCGCTGGCGGAGTTTTCATATATAAGGAGGACGGCAGCCTTACCCCGGTACCCGGCCCGCAGCAATTCTTTGATGTCATCATTGGTATAGGGAAGGGAATGTTCGATCCTAACGGCCGGTTCCGGACGACGGAGGATTCCGTGTCCGGCGCTGGGTTGTCGTTCAAGGCAAGGAGAAGTTTCTTAAGGAAAAGATATTCTGAAGAAGAATTATCAACCCAGAATATCGGCTCTCTGCTAGCCCGCCTGGCATTCTCAAAAGATAAACACATCAAGGCTGATGAAAGGGAATTTGCGCTTTCATTATATAGGGAGGCGGCAAGCGGGCTCGCGAGAACCATGTGGCTCATGAATAAGGGCGGTATAAAGGGAAAAAGGAGAAAGCTTGTCGTGAACCGTCCTCCGTCGCTTGAGATCAAGTTCTGGGAAGGCGTAAAGGGCACGGAGGTTTTCGTCCTTGGAGGGTGGCTTACGAACCCGAAGTTGAAGCGTTTCTTTGCCAGGGCTCTTCGCAAAGAGCTGGAGATGGCATGCCTTTCAAGGCTTCAGTTCATTTTTGCGGACGATATCCCAGGTGTTAAAGAAATGGTTGAGAGTAACTCAACCGGCCTCATCGGCGCCGCGCTGCTTGTATAATCCCCTGAAATTTCCGCCCACAACTGCCGATATATACACGTATGGTTGATTTTCCTGTCATAAGAAGGTCCGGGCCTGTCGGGGCGCCAAGAGCACTGGCTGTCGGGTTATGCATACGCAACAGCAGAGGGGAAGACTTTGGCAAATTCTGGGCGCGGATGAAGGCGACAGGCAAGCTCCCGTCGACGCTTAAAGACCCGAGAACATGGGCCGTTGACCCGGAGGAGAAAAAGATCTCCGTCAAACTCAGGGCAATGGAACTTTCTGAGCTGGAAAGGTACTTTACCCGCTTGATCACCGGGAAAACGCCCGTCATTGAATCAGCAAGGCATTTCTCAAGAGATGCGTTCCCTCTGACCGCTTTTATTGACAGCCTTGATGATCCCGCTCAGCTGGAGCACCAGATCAGATCGGCCGAAGGCATGGTGCGCTTTGTCCGGGGCACACTTTTCCGCGATGCAAAGTACAGGGTCCATCTGCGGATGGCTTATGAACGCAAAGCTTTTATGCGCGAACTTATCACAAGATGGGCGGCAGCGTAGGCTTCATCGGCGCCGCGCTGCTAGTATAGACGCTTTGTGAACTCTTCGAGAAGTTTGTGATTTCCTTTATCCGCTTCTTTGAGCGCTTTGATATATTTATCCCTCATATTCTTTTCTTTGATCAATTTGAAGTCTGGCCATTTGGGCAGTTTCTCGCTATGTAATCTCAGAAATATATCCGCTATTAACCTGGCATGTCTGCCGTTGCCATTCTTAAAGGGATGTATCCTTACAAGCCGATGGTGAATACGGATACTTTGCTCAAACGTGGTCAAGCCGGATTTGCCTTTATCCCAGAATTTTACATCCTCTACCAGATTCTTGATCTGTTCTGGTATGAGTGTCCAGTCCACCCCTATCCCCACATTGCTGTCCCTGTATTTTCCCGCCCACTCCCATGTATCATCCAGCATATCCTTATGAACTCTCTTCAGCCATTCGATATCCGCGCGGAATTTACTCCTTCCCATGAGATATTTGCGGGCTGCCTTGAGGATGTTCGCAGCTTCCCATTCATCAAGTTCAGCCTTTGTATGGATATGCGTGGGTATTAGGCCGGAAGTGTCATCGAGCGGAGTTGCTCCGTCGACATATTCGAATAGCGGCATCAATCTTCCCAGAGTTCAGGGCCCGGATGGGAAACGAAATTCTCAACGTATCTTCTGAACTGATACTTATAGGCATCGGCGGTCGGCATTTGTTTTTCCATTGCCATGCTGGCAAAAGTTCTATCCAAAAGTCTTTTAGCCGCCTTTTCCGCCCTTTCCTTGATGATCTCTTCAAGAGATTTTTCGGATACTATTAATCCCATGAATTCGCATTCAAGGGCTTTCGTGACTTTTATGATGGTCTTAAGCGTGCAGGACTGCACGCTGCCCTCTATGCGCGATATTACGGATTGGTTCACTTTTATCCTTTTCGCCATTTGTTTTTGCGTCATTCCAAGGGCCTCCCTGATATTTTTCAAATAATGCCCAAGCTTTTCAATGGGGATCGGCAAATGTTCTTTAATGGCACCGGTCAACTGCTTTAGTCTTAAGTTTTTAGTACTGGTTTTTGACATATTATTACTCCTTTATATTAATATCGAATCCTGCATAAATATGACTTATATATCATATTTTGTCAAGTGTTTTATGCTTTATATGTCATATTTGAGCGTTAATGTGAGGTGGTCGCAATTTGCGACCAGTTCCGACGAGTAGTCCCCAGCCCCTAGCCCTTTATCGCTTATCCCTTGTCCCTTGCCCTGAAATAACCTGCCATCGATACGTTCAACGCGAAGAACACGATATTCCACGCTATTGCGGCACCGAGCCCCCAGGCGCTTAATATGTGCGCCGTCCCGAACACCTCAAGAACGATGCTCGCCGCCCCTATCACCCCGTTCAAGCCCCAGAGCCATTTAAGCAGCCGGTCCTTCTTTGCCGTGAAAAGCGGCAGCATGAAAAGCGATGCAACGCCCATGAAGGTGTAGGCAAGCATTTCCAGCGCCCAAAAGACTGAATAAGGGTTTAATGTTGAAAGCAGCGTAATGACCTGATTATTGCCCTGTATTATTGCCTGACGCATCAGGGTAAGCTGGATGCCGTAATTGATGCTTCCGATGGCGGCAAAGATGATCCCGAAAGCCATCGCAAGGCGGCTGAATATCTTTTTATCCGCGGGAGCAAGCGAATGAAGGCATATTATGACGATAAGGAAGCCGTTTATCATGGTAAGCGCCGGGACAAAATAGAACTGCATGTCAGGAGAGCCGGCTTTAAGGACCAGCGGCGGGATAAAGCTGATAATGATCGATACCGCGGTCACCACCGACGCCCAGGATCCGATCCGTTTTGTTGTTTTGTTCATGGAGATATTATAGCATGGAGAGATGAGAGAATTGAGGAGAAGAGTCCAATATTCCTTAATAACTGCAATATTTATTGAATTTGGTATATAATATAAACATGAAAATAAGTTCTTTAGATAAAAACATTAAGGACCTACTTTCTTCGAGCTACTATATAATACCTCGCTTTCAGAGGCCATATTCATGGGATGTTGATAATATTTCTGACTTTTGGAGTGACACTATAGAATCGGGAGAAACTGAATATTTTATTGGATCAATGGTGGTTTTTAAGGCGTCTCATGATAAGCACTCTATTGTTGATGGCCAACAGAGATTAACTACGATTACCATGATTTTGTGTGCATTAAGAAATGCGCTTAATAATGAGGGTTTCAAAGATTTAGCTCAGGGCATTCATAGCTTAATTGAACGAAATAATATTGACAATAAGCCTGAGTATGTTTTATCGCCAGAAACTTCTTTTCCTTACTTTCAAGAATATATTCAGAAATTCGGCTCCCCTTCACTCCCTCTCACACCAAGAGACGAGGAAAAGAATATCCAAGCTTCCTATGATGCAATTTATTCTTATATCAACACCTTAATAGCTTCAATAAAATCTAGCAATACATCATCACCTCTTGAAGTAATACAAGAACGAGTTAAAAATAGGTTGTTGGAGGTGCGAGATAAAATATTAAATCTTAAGCTTATCTTTATTGACCTAGATGACGAAGATGATGCATATATGATTTTTGAAACTTTAAATACCAGAGGCAAGGATTTAAATGTGTCGGATTTAGTAAAAAACCTATTAGTAAAGTCCATCCCATCATCAGGGGCTCAGGTTGATTCAACAAAAATATTATGGGGCGCTATTCTAACATTACTGGAGGAATCATCTGCCGATTTAAATATTGACAATTTCCTTCATCATTACTGGCTTTCTAAACACGACTATATAACTTTAAAGAAGCTATTTAAGGCGATTAAGAAATATGTAAAACGAGATAATGCTCAGAGCTTTTTAAATGAACTGCATTCCGACTCAATAACCTACAGAGAAATTCATGATATAGATTATAAGGAATGGAAAACCGAAGAAAGCCCAATAAGAAATTCATTATCTGCACTATCTATTTTCCGAGTTAAACAACAAATTCCCATAGTGCTATCAGTCATGAGGGAATATAAAAATGGTAAATTAAAAATAAAACATATAGACAATATTCTTTCTGCTATAGAGAACTTTCATTTTATTTTTACCGCCATAACCTCTCAGCGATCTTCCGGCGGCATTTCGTTGATGTATGCATCCGCAGCTAAAAAACTTGATAGCGCTCAATCTTTGGATGATAAATTAGCTGTCTTGCATGATTTGAAAAAGAGGCTTATTGAAAAGATTCCGAAATACGAAGAATTCGAATCTAATTTTTCAGAATTTCTTTATACAAATAAGATTACTAAACATAAGGATCTCGTTAAATATATATTGACTTGCATTCTTGCGCATACTCAAAAGTCTTATGTAATTGATCCAATGAGCATGACAATAGAACATATTTTACCTCAAAACCCTAAAATAAAATCTGCTTTAACTGACATAGATATTGGACAGTTTGGGAATCTCCTATTGGTAAGCCCCGAGTTAAACAATAAGTTGAGTAACAAGTCATTCTCTGATAAAAAGAATATCCTGACCAAAAATAAGTATTATATTGATGAGGTTCTGAAAACGGCTAAAGTGTGGGGACAAAAAGAAATAAATAACAGAACCAAATGGCTTGCAAAGTTAGCTTATGAAGATATTTGGAAGATTAGATAATTTTCATTTATCATTTAAATCTTTTATAAGCTTTTTACTCTTATTTCCCTTCCTATAAAATTCCCCCTTGAGCATGAAGTGTATTTACACAACTTCATGCTTAACAGATAAGTGTGGGGAAAGGGATAAGGATTAAGGGAAAAGGGTTAAGGATAAGGGGAAGGCGACTACTTCGGAAAATACGCCCGGGAAATATCAAAACATAGGCCGAAAAAGGCGTAAGTATCTATAAATAAAGGATTGTTTTTATACTTTTCGCATGCTGCCTCAAATTGTATGTTTTTCATCGGGACATGAAGCCTGTCAGAGAGACATTTGTGATGGGCTAATCCCAATATTAACAGAGCTTCGCCGCGTTGATCACACCCTTCGATCTTATCGGCTCCTATGCTGTTTTGGAACAAATTCCCGGTAAGCTCCGGCTTTGTCGCATTCGCCCATACCCATTCTTCATCAATAAGAGTATAGATGAACTTCAAAACGACCGCCGCTTCTTCCCTGCTCGTTACATAACTCATCTCATCCAATCTTGATATAAATCTCTCGACGATATCGCCCGCAGACCTGCCGACCAGCTTTGAACCCTCTTTTAGGATGAGATCGTACCTGCCGGTTCCCGGGTACTTCTCGGATATGTCATCCAGGAAGACCGATACGCGCACGTGCCTCATTTCATGCGTCATGGCGGCTTCAATGGAACCTTCCCCCACCCCCATGGCGTTGCCGAGGAATAAGGCAAAAGTATAACTAGTCCTGCTGTCCCTGTGGACCGCTACGGGTGAGCCGAATGTGTCGGGGCTCACTGCCATGGACAGGCTTATCCCCTTTGACCTGAGATATGACTCGTTCCTGAAGGCCTCCATGAATGTGTCGATCATCGCCGACGTCCATCCGTTCTTGCGGGCTGATCTTGCCCACTTGGAAGCGGTGGGCCGGTCGGCTCCCGCCTGGATAAGAAAATCCCTTATCTTGCCTTCTTCGCTCTCCCCTGCGGGAGACGAATAGAATAAAGCGGACACTGCTTTGATCATATTGACACCTCGATATATTATCGTGCAATGATTCGGAAAGTTTCAGTTTATCCTAAAATCTAAATGGACCGGCCAATAAAATTCCCACTTGAGTGTGAAGTATATTTAGTATGAAGTAGAGTTTCTCACTTCATACTTTATATAACTTCACACTTGACAGATATCTTATATGGTATACACTTGTATACCGCAACCAATCCAAAGGCAATTTCTGCCTGCCGGCAGGCAGGGAGGGCAAGTGAAGGCAAGGCAAAGGGAGGAACAAAACATGATAAATGATAAGCAGGCTCAGATCCTGGAATTCCTCAAAGAGCACATAATAGAGAAAGGGTTCGCGCCGAGTATCAGGGAAGTATGCAAAGAATTCGGGTTCGCCTCTCCTCGCGCTGGACAGAAGTATATGGATTCATTAGAAGAACAAGGATTGATCGAGAGGGAGAAAGGGTCACGGGCCCTGAGGATACCCGGCCTCAAGACCACAGTGACCCTTCCCTTCTTTGGCTATATCGCGGCAGGAATGCCCATAGAAGTGATGGAAACCAGGGAAGAGATCGAGGTCCCCAGACAGCTCGTTTCAAAGCGCCCCTGCTACGTCCTTCAGGTAAAGGGCAATTCGATGATAGAGGATCACATAGTATCAGGCGATTTTATAGTAGTAGAGAAGGCTGATACTGCGGATGACGGCGAGGTGGTGGTGGCATTGGTTAATGGCACGGCTGCCACGTTGAAAAGGATGTACCGCGAAAAGACACGTGTGAGACTTGAGCCGGCGAATTCCACAATGAAGCCGATATATGTGAAGGATGTCGCCATTCAGGGAAGGGTTAAAGGGCTTTTCAGGAAATTCTAGTCGCCCGCCGATCTTAAGTAATTCTTTGCTTCACCTATTACCCCATAGAATATTCCCGGTTTACTCATAATTTCTCTCAGATCCTGAAATCTTTGCCCTGTTGATGCATATTGGGACTGGCACAGGCTAATCCGGATTTATAAATAATATGAAATTTCCTGATAATTGTGCCGATAAATGAATGGTTGAAATTTATTTAAATAGGAGTGGTCTAAATGAGCTTAAATGTTTCTTTGATATCAAATTCCTTGTTCCCAAGGAGTGCGCGAGCAGCATCTCCGACATTAATGATAGCAGAAAAAGAGGATAAAGGCAGCCCTAGCGATAGGATCGCATATTATACGGAGCTCATAAAGAGCAAACCCGATAACTGGTATGCCTATTACAGACGTGGTCTCGCGAAGGAGGATGCTGGAGACATAAGCGGCGCGATGAGCGATCTTGAACAGGCATCCAAATTGGTCAAGCCCGGGGCGCTATTTGAAGATTGTCTTCTATTGAACTTTGGAAGGCTCAAGATCATGTATGGAGACCCCAAAGAGGGTAAAGATATCCTATTGGGATTGATCAAAAAATCCACGCTTATCTCTCCAAAAGATCTTGAACAGTGTTATGTTAACTTGGCCAGCGCTGAATTAAAGTTGAAAGATTACGATGCAGGCATAGCTCACTGCGATTATGTGATCGCCAAAATAAACCCGAAAAGTTTAAAAGCGCATATAAATCGAGGCACATGCCTGCTGGCAGCAAATAGATATGAAGAAGCCGCTGCATGCTACAGGAAAATAGTTACTGCGCTTGATAAGACCAATGAGAGCGCATGGCGGAATCTGGGCGATTCGCTTTATATGAAAAAGGATCTCAAGGGTGCACGGGAGGCGTATGAAACCGCCCTCAGACTTGACGGCAAAGACGTCGCCGCGCTGGTCATGTGCGGGAACGTGTGCAGTCAGCTTGAAGATTTCGATGCCGGTGAGAGATATTATCAGCGCGCGCTGGCTATTGATCCCAAAAACGAGTCTGCGCTGCAAAATCTAGATGTCGCCAGAAAGAACCGGGCTATCGCGTGGCAGAAGAAGGGCGATGCGCTCTATGATAAAAAGGATTATAGGGGGGCTCGAGAAGTTTATGAGAAGGCCTTAAAGCTTTTCGACAAAGACATCGCTTTGCTTATCATGTGCGGGAATGCATGCTGCCAGCTTGATGATTTCGCTGCCGGCGAGGCGTACTATACGCGTGTGCTGGATATAGACAGCAATAACGCAGATGCTTTGCAGAACCGTTCGGTCGCCAGGAGAAACCTCGGTGACTTTAAGGGCGCTGCTGAGGACCTGGCAAGGGCCAATCAGTTGTCCGGAAAAAAATAAGTATTATCCGTCCTTCTTCTTCAAAACACGGGATCCAAGACCCTTTTAAAATCGGCCTCGCTTGCAGATAGAATCCTGGCTTGACAAGCTGTAAATATGGTATACACTTGTATACCTTCAATACCATGGAACCCACGAACATCGACAAGATAATCAAAGTAGGAGCCGTTTTCCAGGCCGGGCGCATTCTCCCCCGCTGGTTCCTCCATGAGAACAGGCGCTACGACATCAAGGAGATCAACTACCAGTGGGAGGACTTTGAGGGCCTGGAGAAGCTGATGTTCTTTTCGGTCAGCGACGGCACAAACAGCTATGAGATCTCGTTCAACCTCAAGAGACTGGTGTGGAAGCTTAATAAGACATGTTTGGGACTATAGGATGAGAATGAGGGTGAGATGTGAGTTTGGAATGAGGATGCGGATTAGGATCCTCACCCTAAACCTCATCCCATACTCACCACCCATCCCAACACCTCATCCCTAATTCAGCAGGGAATACCGAAATATGCCACGAACTATATTGCATCTCGACATGAACGCCTTCTTCGCCTCCGTGGAGCAGGCGGCTAATCCTTTGCTTCGCGGTAAGCCCGTCATCGTCGGCGGAGGCATATCCAAGCGCTCCGTGGTGGCCGCGGCAAGCTACGAAGCCAAGGCAAAGGGCGTGAAGAACGGCATGTCGGCGTGGGACGCGAAGAAAATATGCCCGGACGCCATCATCGTCGTCGGCGATATGCCGAAGTATATATCAACATCCAAAGCTATCATGAAATATCTGACGAACTATACCGAGCTTGTCGAAGTATTCTCCATAGATGAAGCATGGATGGATGTTACGAAGACAAAGCAGAGATGGGAGACGGGAGGTGAGAACGGGGAAATCGAGATAGCTAAGGCGATCAAAGGGTGGATACGGAAAAATTTTCATCTGACCTGCAACATCGGGATATCATACAACAAGCTGATGGCAAAGTTTGCGGGAGAGCTGAAGAAGCCCGACGCAATGATAATACTGCGGCCTGAGGATATCCCTGACAAGGTGGCCGACGTGGAAGTGTCCAAGCTCTGCGGCGTGGGAAGAAAGCTCGAGGGATATCTTGCGGAAATGGGAGTAAAAACTTTTGGGGACCTGAACAGGTATCCTCGTGAAAAATTAGTGAAGCGGTTCGGAATGGCGTACGGCGAGCACCTGTGGCAGATGGGACAGGGACATGACGATTCGCCCGTTCTCCCCTACTGGCACGAAACTGATGCCAAATCAGTTGGGCACTCATACACGCTTCCAAAGGCAACAAGTGACATGAATGAGGTCAAAAGCTACCTTTTGAGGTTGTCGGAATCAACCGGCCGCAGGATGCGCCACAGTGCATATGCGGGAAACGTAGTGCATGTTTCAATAGGATTCGGGGGATTCAAGTTCTGGGGACGGCAGAAGAAACTGGCAGAGCACATTAATGATGGCTATGACATATATAAAGCCGCAGAATCGATATTGGACAATGACCTCATGTCCCACATCTCACGACCAAACTCACGACCCACCCCAATTCCTCACGACGGTATCCGATTCGTCGGCGTATCGATGTCAGGCCTGACGCACAACCTGGACCAGATAAGCATATTCGAGGTAAATGAGAACAAGAAAAAAGTGCTCAAGGCCATGGATGAGGTCAACGACCGATACGGCGAGTTCACCGTTGAGCGCGCCTCTATAATGGATACTGTGCTTCAGAAGAAAACCGGCATGGTCACATCGGGGCTGTATAAGAGGTTTTAAATCTATAAACTCTAATGGTTATTGATGCTTAAGTGAAACACAATGGAAAAATCGCAACATCCTTTGCAACAGATCTTCTTTATCAATAGGGATAACCAATAAATGGTTTAAGCAATCCAACCTTTTCTGAAGGGCTTTTTCCTGTTCCCTTAAACCAAATTCTCTGGATAATACTATATAATAACAACATGCCCACGGATCATTTATCATGTCGAGACATATTTCGAGCTGATTTTGAACATACCTGCTTGTCTTTGCCTGCCCGCATACCTGCAAAGCCACCTTATCGGCAATAAGTTCGCCAAGCTGAAACATCAAACCGGCGCCTTTGGCGCCTGACATTAACATTCCTTGAGGAAAAATATTATATGGGATACCCTTAAAGTATTTTCTTTTCAATTTTCTGCTTCCTGACAATGAAATAATTGTCATTAAATGTCTGGCGTAAGCTATATCCTCCCATTGCAAATTGCCATATTCATTATAACAAGATAATAAATGCCCTATTTCATGTGCATAGATTTCAGCAGGTGTCCTGAGGAAAACAAAAAATCTTTCCGGTGATCTAATGTTTAGAGATACCGATCTCCGCATCAATGTGGCACTGTTACCTATATCCCGCCGAGCAGTAACATAAATCCTCTTAGTTAAACATGGTATCCCCCATTCTGACAACAGTTTTTTATCCACTCTTAGAGATGAAACAGCAAAATTATTTAGACATGCCCCGACCCGCGGCTTATGTTTCCTCGGCACATTCAATTCAATAGATACTTTTTCATGGTCTGACAATTGAAAGCGTCCGTGTAGCTGTCTGACAAATGCAGATGATCTGGCATGCCTGAGTAACTGTTTGCTGACGTTATCTGACCCATAAGAGGTCCTGACCATACTTGTATATTTCGACATATGACTTCGTTTATTTATCGTCAGTTGGGAAGGATAATTTCAGGGTATTAGCAATTTAAAAACCCGGGGAGGATGGTGACATCGGGGCTATACAAGAGGTTCTAGCAGGTGATATCATTAAGACCCGATGGGCCAGTTCAAGACCGAATCAAAACTGTATCTGCTGCTTAAGAGCCGCTGGCTCAAGATATTGGCCATTTCTTTTCTAAAACTCTTCAAGAGAAGATATCTTTTCGTAAGGATGGACACCAATAATTTCTGCAACCTGGCCTGCCCCATGTGCCCTTTCTCGGTCTCGAAAACCGCAACGCGCGAGGTCATACACCTGGAGCTTTTCGGCAAGATCGCGAACGACCTTTTCCCCCATACCCGATACCTTTATCTTTCCTGCAGCACCGAGCCTTTAGTGACGCCCGATTTTGAGAAATACGTTGAAATAGCAAAGGAATATAAGGTCCCTTTCGTTTCTTTCTGCACCAATGGGGTTCTGATGGACGAGAAAATGAACAGAAAAGTGATCGGGCTTGGCGTAAATGAGGTGATATTCTCGATAGACGGGGCGACCAGGGGAACATTTGAAAAGATAAGGAAAGGCGCGAGCTTTGATGCGGTGGTCGGCAACCTTGGAATGCTTACCCGGCTGAAGAAAGAACTTGGCTCGAAGCTGCCTTCGATAAGGATCAACACCACCATGCAGAAGGACAACTTTAATGAGCTTGAGGATATCCTGCGGCTCGCTAAGAAATTCGGCGCGGATTGCGTGCAGCTGCGCCATCTGGTCCAGGTGGGAGGCCTTGCGAAAAAAGATCTGAGCCTGTATGACATGAAGGATGGTTACAACAGGAAGCTTGATGGCCTGATAATGCTTTCAAAACAGCTCGGCATCAACATCACACATCCCCCCAAGTTCGATCTGAGCAAAAAGACCGGGCAACAGAGGGAAATTAATGAGTGCGCATTCCCGTGGTTCTATATGTACATCGATCATAAGGGAAGGGCAAAGTCATGCCCGGGCTTCAGGGAATATATCATCGATTTTAACGTGAGTTCGTTCAAGGACTACCAGAACAGCCCCAAGCTAAAGGAAATAAAACGAAAGCTTCTCCTCAGGGAAAAGGATTCATGCGTCAGCAGCTGCAGGTCGCAGGGCGGAGTTGTGGACGTTAACGCCGAATCTTACTTCGAATAAAAACAGAAAAGGCCCATTATTTCTAATGAGCCTCTTCATAAAAGGGGCGTCGTCCTACTTTCACTACCAGTCACCCAGTAACTATCATCGGCCCTGGGAGATTTCACTTCTGTGTTCGGAATGGGAACAGGTGGGACACTCCCGGCATGGACACCCACATATCAAATTCTAATTTCTAATGTCTACTTTTTAGTCCCTAAATTCGTATAATTAGCGGATAGGATCAAGACCTCGATCTATTAGTACCGGTCAGCTGAAACCCTTACGGGCCTTACACTCCCGGCCTATCAACCTGGTTATCTGCCAGGGATCTTACTACCTTATGGTATGGGAAACCTAATCTCGAGGTGGGCTTAACACTTAGATGCTTTCAGTGTTTATCCCGTCCAAACATAGCTACCCAGCGTTTGCCATTGGCATGACAACTGGTACACTAGAGGTCTGTTCCTTCCGGTCCTCTCGTACTAGGAAGGACTCCTCTCAAGTTTCCTGCGGACATACTAGATATGGACCGACCTGTCTCACGACGGTCTGAACCCAGCTCACGTACCGCTTTAATGGGCGAACAGCCCAACCCTTGGAACCTGCTTCAGCTCCAGGATGCGATGAGCCGACATCGAGGTGCCAAACCTCCTCGTCGATGTGAACTCTTGGAGGAGATCAGCCTGTTATCCCCGGGGTAACTTTTGTCCGATGAGCGATGGCCCTTCCATACGGAACCACCGGATCACTAATTCCTACTTTCGTACCTGCTCGACATGTACGTCTCGCAGTTAAGCTCGCTTATGCATTTGCACTCGACGTCCGATTTCCAACCGGACTGAGCGAACCTTTGAACGCCTCCGTTACTCTTTAGGAGGCGACCGCCCCAGTCAAACTGCCCGTCTAGCTCTGTTTCCGGCGTATCAACCGCCGGGTTAGAACTCTAATACAACAAGAGTGGTATCTCACTGTCGACTCTGCGGCACCCAAAAGCACCGCTTCAAAGTCTCCCACTTATACTGCGCAAGTCAAATCAAAATTCAAAGCTAAAGTACAGTAAAGCTCCACGGGGTCTTTCTGTCTTAGTATGCCTAATCCGTGTCTTCACGGATTGCCAAATTTCACCGAGTCCCTCGCCGAGACAGCGGTTCTATCATTATGCCTTTCGTGCGGGTCGGAACTTACCCGACAAGGAATTTCGCTACCTTAGGACCGTTATAGTTACGGCCGCCGTTCACTGGGGCTTCGATTCAGTTCCTGATATAATCTCAAACCTCCTCTTAACCTTCCAGCACTGGGCAGGCATCGGCCCCTATACATCCGCTTGCGCGTTTGCAGAGACCTGTGTTTTTGTTAAACAGTTGCAGAACCCTGGTTTCTGAGGCCTGTTCAGGCTTTGACACCCTACTTAGGCGTTTCTTCTCCCGAAGTTACGAAACCATTTTGCCGAGTTCCTTAACGAGGGTTATCTCGCGCGCCTTAGTTTGCTAGACCAGTCCACCTGTGTCGGTTTATAGTACGATTATCCATCCTTCTCCCTACGAGGCTTTTCTCGTCAGTGTGAATTTTGTCATTTCGGCCCCGACCGAAGTCGGGACACCATACTCGCACCTTGATGTTAATGAAGGAGTGGATTTCCCTGCCCCTTCCATCTTGATGCTTGAACCGCAATCCAATAAGCGGCTGACATATCCTCCTGCGTCCCCTCTTCGGTAAAACGAAAGACAGATAGTACGGGAATATTAACCCGTTTGCCATCGCCTACGCACAATAGCCTCGGCTTAGATATCGACTTACCCTGGGAGGACGATCCTTCCCCAGGAAACCTTAGACTTTAGGCGCCCCGGATTCTCACCGGAGTTTTCGCTACTTATGCCGGCATTCTCACTTCTGTGTACTCCATATCACCTCACGATGATACTTCGCAGTTTAACAGAACGCTCCTCTACCACTTTACCTTACGGTAAAATCCGTAGCTTCGGTAATATGCTTGAGCCCCGTGTGTTTTCGGCGCAGGATCACTCGACCAGTGAGCTGTTACGCACTCTTTAAAGGATGGCTGCTTCTAAGCCAACCTCCTGGCTGTTTATGTAACCCCACTTCCTTTTCCACTTAGCATATATTTAGGGACCTTAGCTGACGGTCTGGGCTGTTTCCCTTTTGTAAACGAAGCTTATCCCTCGCTTACTCACTCCCAAGTATTTACTCTGCGGCATTCGGAGTTAGCATGGAGTTGGAATCCCTTCCGGGACCCTAGTCCAAACTGTACTCTACCTCCGCAAAGATACGCTTGAGGCTGGCCCTAAAACCATTTCGAGGAGAACCAGCTATCTCCGAGCTCGATTAGCTTTTCACTTCTATCCTCAAGTCATCGAAAAATTTTTCAACATTTACTCGTTCGGACCTCCCCCCGCATTTCTGCAGGGTTCATCCTGCTCAAGGATAGGTCGCTTCGGTTTCGGGTCTAATACTGGCGACTATTCGCCCGTTTCGGACTCGCTTTCGCTTCGGCTCCTCTTCTTACGGAGTAACCTCGCCACCAACATTAACTCGCCGGCTCATTCTTCAATAGGCACGCCGTTAGCCCTTGCGGGCCTTCGACTGCTTGTAGGCACACGGTTTCAAGTTCTATTTCACTCCCATTCCTGGGTTCTTTTCACCTTTCCCTCACGGTACTAGTTCACTATCGGTCACTGCAGAGTATTTAGACTTGGAAGATGGTCCTCCCGGATTCCCAAGGGGTTTCTCGAGCCCCATGGTACTTGGGATACCGCTAGGCCCATTTGACATTTCGCTTACAAGGCTATCACTTTCTTTGGCTTGGGTTTTCCATCCCATATTCAGCTATGTCATCTGGTGCCACGTCGCGGTCCCGCAACCCCGGATATTGCTACCCGGTTTAGTCTGTATTCATTTCGCTCGCCACTACTCTGAATATCTCGTATTTGATTTCTTTTCCTCGGGCTACTTAGATGTTTCAGTTCACCCGGTTATCTTCCCGCATTACTGCGGGATTCCTATCGATTAAGATAGGACGGTTTCCCGATTCGGAGATCCCCGGATCAAAGCTAGTTTGACAGCTCCCCGAGGCATATCGCAGCCACTCGCGTCCTTCATCGACTTGCAGTGCCAAGGTATCCCCCATGCGCCCTTATTATCTTGATCCATTTCCGCTAATTATACGGAATCTTACTTTGCTAAGACGCTATATCTTGGCTAAAAAGAAAGACTATTCAATTTTCAAAGAACCTTGCCGTTATTCGGCTTGTCCGCTTGCCTGCCTATGGCATGGCCTCTGGCGGGCTGTCAATAAAGACAAAAAAACGCACATCAAGTGCGTTGTTTTATCAACTTGATGCGTCAAGAAAAACTTAATTTGAGTTTTCTTGCATAAATCGGGTTATATTATACAGTCCCTCTTTGCCTTGTCAAGATAAATTTATGATATTTTCTCGTTAACAAACTCAAATATCAGCCCTGCCAGAAGATAGTTGACCAGGCCGTTCAATGCCCATGAGGCTATCAGCTTTGTTCTTACTGCCATTGTAAGATATGTCATCGTAAGGCCAAGGAAGGTCCCCACCGCGAATATCATGATCCCGAAGCTTATGCCTTTCATCAAGCCTTTGCCCGGTAGGGAACCTTTTATTATTGAGAAAACATATGCGAGTATCAATCCTGTGATAAAGTCAAAAACCGCCATTTTCATGAACCAGTCGCCGCCCATCGGCTTCCATAGGGCTTTTGGCGACAGCTTGTACATGTCCGCTGAGAGAGCGCCGAACACCATGCCCATTACAATGATAACAACACCAGCCAGCAATCCGCCTATCAATACTTTTTTCATTTTGAGCCTCCTTCGACTGACTGATTCTAATGCCGGGCTAGATTTATATCAAGTGAAATTCTTGGCGTTTATTTCCGATAAACTGGGTGGAAGGTGATAATTTGGGCATTTTAGGGTTTGGGACCGGCAGAATAAGAACTTTTTACGGCGGCAGGAGCGCACTCGTCTACAAGGGACGCAGCGACAGCCGCCTTAACAAGACAACCGCAGAGCTTCTCGATATTCCCGGATTCATCGACAGGAGGCGCGCCGCTGCTCTTCGCACGAACGCGCGTTATCTGTCCTCGGGGAACGAGCTGCGTCTAAGGACTGACAAGCTTCAGGTCTATGATCGGATGAGGATCGCGGACAACGTGGAGAGGCTGATAAGGAACGGTAAAAGGGAAAAAGCCTCGAAGCTGGCCCAGCTCGGGCTCCTCAGGGACGCTTACCTTCTTTCATACGTCCACGGCTTCCTGAACGACGCTGATTCGGCGGAGATATTCGTGAGGTCGGGCGACCAGGTGATGTTCCGCGAAGACGGAATAGAGAAATTCATGATGGCTCTCGCTTATCTGTCGGATTCCTGCAGGAGCGAGAGGGTCGCACTTCCCGTTCAAAGCGATCCTATCTTCGATGAAATAGGGATCCTCTACAGGCTCTACAGGCTTAACGGGCTATTCCTTAGGCGGGACCTGACCCCCGACAACATCATAGGCACATATCTTTCCGACTTTTTCGAGGACCAGACCTCTCGCCCAAAGGACGCGCTTTTCAGGGAGCTGCCCTCGAGCTTCCTTGACATTTTCATGGATTATCCGAGATGGCTGGGATCCTTTGGAAAGGACGCGCGCTTCATCTGGACGCATTCCGATAAGATCGACCCGGGGATGCCGAAGGGCGCATTGTTCCTCACCGCCGGATGCGCATTCCTTGCCCGCGCCGCCATGACCCCGCTCGCCCCTCTCTTAATGCTGGTCCAGCGAAGAAGGCATAACATGAAGATGATGGAGCATTACGGCCTCCTAGCGGCACAGAGCCGATTGCTGTTCTCGCGCCACAAGGTGGAAACTGAAGGCCTTCCTTCTTATCTTACCGATGACGATGATACGGCCTTCTCAAGGTTCCATGGATTGTATTCGACACTCACCTATCTCAAATATCACTTCCCGGTGCCGATCGAGGCGGCGCCCCAGACCGCGGGATTCGACCCGAAGAAGCCGAACGTGGTCATCATGGGGGACATCACCGAAGATGACATCACTCTACTTCGCGAAGGGGCCAGGAACCCCGAAGCGAACTTCCTTTTTCTTCTTCATGAGAACTGGCTTAAGCATTACCCGCTCTCAGGCCGTCCGCTCCGGGTGAAGGAAGCCCTGATGTTCTCCGGAGACGCTCTTTACAAGCTCAGGTTCGACCGCACCCAGGCGGCGGGGTATCTACTCGATTTTTGCGAATTATATTCCGACACCTGGACCGCCAGGAACATTCCAATGGCCTCAAACGACGAGGCCGAGGAACTCATGTCCGACAAAGCCAAGACCTTCAAGTTTCTTGAAGAACGCGGCTTCAAGAACATCCCGAAGACGTGGGTCATCAGAGGTGGGCTTTCCATCACGGAGGTCCGCGAGATGATCTACGGGATCCTGAGCCGAACAAGCGAGATCGTGATAAAGCCGGTTGACGGTTCCTGCGGCTCCAATGTCGCTTTCTTCAACTCGTCACAGCCCGAGATGGCGGTGAACCACGCCCTGAGGCTGGGTTCGGGCATTAACAGCATCATCGTTCAGGAAAGGATACTTCCCCCTGTGTTAAAAGCGGAGGGCCAAGCGCTCGACTGGAACCTGAGGGTCTTTGTTTCAAAGAACAGGGGCGGCAGGACGGTGGTGAGCGACATCGCGGTGCGCTACGACGGCAAGAGCGGGCCCGTCAACATCAGTCTTGGTGCCAAGGTCATGACGTTCGATGAGCTCGCGGCAAAGCTGAAACTCGACAGCGGGTCCGCAAGGCGGCTGAGGAAAGGCATCGTCTCCCTTTCGGTCAAGGCATTCACGGCGGTCGAGGACGAGGCGAAGAAGATCGCGAAACGGCCAAGGCCCTGGAGGGAGCAGGACTTCATGGGGGTTGACATCATCATAAAGGACGAGGGCGGATCGCTTAACCCTTACATAATCGAATTGAACGGATACCACTCAGGCGGGATGTGGGACCTGGACCAAGTGGCGCAAAAAGACAAGTTAGGCAGGTCGAGCAGGGACTTTGTGAACACAATGGTGAGGAAAGCAAAAACATATGGATGAACTGGACCGGAGCGGGATCCCCTCCTTCGCTAAAGCTTCGGAGGACAGGGAACCGCTGATCTAAAATCTTAACATCAACATAACCATCCGAAGCTCGAAGAGCGTAGGATGGTGGACCGGAGCGGGATCGAACCGCTGACCTCCTGCTTGCAAAGCAGGCGTTCTCCCAACTGAACTACCGGCCCATCCTTCGATTCGCTTCGCTCACTCAGGATCTAGCTTATAAGTAATATCATTACTATATTACTAAGCACTGAGCGACCACAGGGAGTCGAAGTGCTGAACTACCGGCCCATCCTTCGATTCGCTTCGCTCACTCAGGATCTAGCTTATAAGTAATATCATTACTATATTACTAAGCACTGAGCGACCACAGGGAGTCGAAGTGCTGAACTACCGGCCCAAGTGATGAGAATTATACTTAATCCCCCCACCCCTTGCAAGACACATAAAAAGTGAAATATCCGCAGGTTTTAGCCGATAAACATCCGTATGGTAAAATTTCCATCAAGATTGGTCCCGGCCATAATAACCGGATCTTTCAGGAAAAACACGCCTGTTAGCACCTGTGCGCTGGCTAATTTGATCACCGGAAAGATGGGGATCAACAGGCCCGAATACGGAATGTTTCGTCAGAGCATAACGCGATGTCTGGACATGATGAGGGGGCCGGACACCAAGTACGACACAGGGGACGTTGCTGCCCTATTCAAGATCCATGAGCGCTTCCAGTCCTGGATGGGTATAAGCCGCGAAGAGCCAAAAGGCAATATTAATATATCCAAAGAGGCGCTTTACGAGAAAGCTTTGCTTGGCTGGCTCAAGGTTAAGCAGGCGCCGGACAATGAGTATTCATATTCCCTTATGAAAGCATTGTCCAGGCCGTGTACGGACGCGGAAATTGCGAGAAATTTTGATCTGCAAGGCAGGCGTTTAAAGGGCCTTTTCTCTTATGAGGTATTCATGACGACCGTTCAAAAGCACGGGCTGAGGATTGGTTTTGCCGGCAGCATAGCAGAAGGGACTTTTGATGCTTTTTCTGATATCGATCTATGCTGGCTGACAAAGGATGGCAGTAATGTCCTGCCTTTCCGGCCCACAATGATGAGCAACATGGGCAATGCCTGGTCAGTAGACATCTGGTACGGCAATATAGTAAGTTCGTGGGATAAGAAAATGGTGGACGGGCCTGTGATATGGCTTACAAAGGAAGAACTGCAAGCTTTTGCCTCGAAGCCGGGATATCTGCGGGAATTTTACAGGAACCATTATAAAGTATAATGGGCCATGTTGGAATCGAACCAACCACCTCGCCCTTATCAGGGGCGCGCTCTACCATATGAGCTAATGGCCCGAACAGGAAAAGATTTTAACAGAATATGTTATACTATACAATATGCTCTCACAATCCCAATTGGAGGAAATCCTTTCGCGCGCTCTCTCTCAAGGCGGCGACTTCGCCGATATCTTCATTGAAGAGACTTTTCAGACATCCATCACTTTCGAGGACGGAAAGATCGACAAAATAAGCTCCGGCACAGATGCCGGCGCAGGAATAAGGGTAATGGACGGTCCTATTGCGTATTACGCCGCTTCGGAGGACGTTACTTTCGAGCCCGTCCTTAAAAAAGCAAGATTCCTGGCAAATTCCATAACTAAACCCGCAAAAAAGAGAGAGATCAGGTTAAAGCCTGTATTATCAAGCCTGGCATTCGAGATCAAAAAAAGACCGAACATGATCCCAACAAGCGACAAAGTTGCTATTGTTGCAAAAGCGGACAAGATAGCCAGGTCATACGGCAGCAGGATAAGGCAGGTAACCGTAAGGTATGTCGACACAAACCAGGCCGTGACAATAGCCAATTCGCTTGGAGCTTATGTGGAGGACAACCGCGTAAGAACCAGGTTCGCCGTGAACGTGATCGCGGCAAAGGAAGGGCTGCTGCAAACGGGATTCGAAGGGCCGGGAGGCACCGCGGGCTTTGAATTTTTCGATGCCAATGACCCTGAAAAAATAACAAGGATGGCCGCGGAGCGGGCGCTGCTCATGCTGGACGCAAAGCACGCCCCCGCAGGGAAAATGCCTGTCGTGATGGCGGCTGAAGCCGGCGGCACAATGGTCCACGAGGCCTGCGGCCACGCCCTGGAGGCGGATTTCATCCAGAAAGGCACATCGATATTCGCCAACAGGATCGGGCAAAAGGTGGCTTCGGAGCTCATATCGGTCGTGGATGACGCCACCATCCCCGGACTATACGGATCGTTCAGGTTCGATGACGAAGGCACCCCTTCGCAGAAAAAGGTCCTCATCGAGAACGGCGTCCTGAAAGGATACATGTCGGACCGCTTCAACGCCTTACTTCTGGGCCTGCTCCCATCCGGCAACGGCAGGCGCGAGTCGTTCAGGACAAAACCCGTGCCCAGGATGACGAACACATTCATACAGTCCGGGCTTACGAATCCGGCTGACATCATTTCCTCCATAAAGAACGGCCTGCTGGTAAAAAAGATGGGCGGCGGGGAAGTGAACGTCACGAACGGGGATTTCGTTTTTGAGGTCATGGAGGCATATCTCATCGAGAACGGGCAGGTAAAACATCCCGTACGCGGCGCGATGCTCATCGGCAACGGCCCACATGTGCTTGAGACGATCGACATGGTGGGATGGGACCTGAGTTTCCAGCCCGGGACATGCGGAAAATTCGATCATGTTCCCGTCTCCCACGCGCAACCTACAATAAGGATACCGGAAATAACCGTCGGCGGAAGGAATTGATTAATTTATAGTCTGCGCTGAAATCTCCTCTTAAATATCACGATAAACATGTATGGTAGATCTTAATGTCCATAGGGTGTCCTGCGCCAAGCCCGGTGCCAACATTTTCCACAGGTTAAATATGCGGGAGGCAAGGACGGATCTGCGCCGGCTTTGGGAATTCCTTGCACCTCAATATATTGTCCGGCGCAATGATCTCCCATTGAAAAAAGAGGGCTTCGGCCATGCAGTTACAACAAAAGATATATTGGCTTGCGATACTCTTTTACTTCTGGGAAGCAACGACGAAAGGGCCATCGCTACATCATTGCTTTTATTCAGGATGAATCCGCGTCTTATGATAGTATGCAGCGGAAAAGGCGGACACAGGACGGTCCCTTCGCAAGCTTATTATTCTGCTGAGGCAGAGATCAACGCAAGAGCACTGATGCTGCTTGGGGTCCCTTATGAACGCATCCTTATCGAGCCCGAAAGCCAGAATACCGGCGCGAACATAGTCAACAGTCGCACATTGATCGTTGCTAAAGAGCATTCGGCCAAAAGGGTGATAATTGTCCAATCTCCCGCAGCCCAATTGCGCGCGAACCTTTGTTTTGAAAGGAAATGGAATGAGGATTTTGAGTGGGAATATTATATCAGCCACCCGCCCATCCCTCCCTCCCCTGCCACAATGCGCCCAAAAGCGCTTGAGTTCCACCTAAGCTATGCATTAAGGGAAGTATCACGCATGATCAATTATTCTTATAATCCGAGATTTGATTACCAGACAAAAAGGCCTGTGCCTAGGGGCATCCTTGAAATCATATCAAGATACTTCCGAAGAAGAATTATTTTATCTCCTGATGCGCTTTATAAAGATCCTATCCTCATGCAATCACTTATGGAATATTTTGGATCGGCTTTTGATGTGGTGGATCGGGCTTGCCCTGCTAATTAATATTCGCTCAAATCCTGGATATTATCTCGGGTATCACTTCCACATTGTTCAATGTCATGAAATGAACGCCGTCTATATAGCCTTTTAAGCCATTGATTATCTCTGCTGAAATATCCACGCATTCCTGAACAGGATCTTTCGCTTTTTCGATCCGATCGATCAATTTCTTCGGCAAATGCACCCCCGGGATATTCTGTATAGCCTGCGCCATCTTTGATGAGCGCACAGGAAGGATCCCGAGCAGTATCTTTACTTTTATATCCTTTATTTTGTCCCTGAATTTCTTAAATCCATCGATATCATAAACGATCTGTGTCTGTATGAACTGGGCTCCGGCATCGATCTTTTTCTTGAGCTTTATTATCTGCCCTTCAATAGGATCCGCTCCCGGATTTACCACGCCGCCAACGGTGAAGTTTGGAGCCCCCACCAGCGGTTCTCCGGCAAAATCGATCCCCTTGTTCATGTCCTTTATCAGCTTAATTAGCTGGACTGAATCAATATCGAACACCGGCTTTACCACATGGTGGAGCGATTTCTTCGGGTAATCCCCGGTTATAGCAAGCACATTGCGGATACCGAGCGCGTAGGCACCGAGAAGGTCCGCTTCAATTGCCAGGGCATTCCTGTCCCTGCAGTTCGTCTGAAGGATCGGATCAAGCCCCTTTTGCGCCAGCAGTGCGCAGAAGGCAACAGAACTTAAGTGGAGGACCGCAACCTGGTTATCGGTCGCATTAACGCCATCAACTTTGCCTTTGAGAATGTCCGCTTTCCTGAGTACATTCTCAAGGTCAACACCTTTCGGCGGTGAAAGCTCCGCAGTTATAACAAAATCCTTTGATTTTAATGCTTCCTTGAATGTCATCTTAGTTCCACTTTCCTCGGCCTTATCGACTTTGAGTAATCTTTTGGCTTCTGAAATTTCTTGATCCTGTCGAACTGCTTCAGTTCCTTTAATCTCTCAAATATAAGGTACCATGCACAGTCAAGGTTCTCATCAACCTCGCACTTCCCCTTGTGAGAGCCGCCGCATGGGCCGTTGAGCAAGTGCTTGGAACACCTTGCCACCGGGCAGATCCCGCCTGTTTCTTCCAGCGCGCAGTCCCCGCACATGACGCACATTTCATAGAACTTGCCGAGCGTTTTGGTCTTTCCAAGGAAGATGGACTCAAGCGCCGGATATGCCGGAAGCTTTATCACATCGGACACTGTTTGGACCCCTGCGCCGCATCCAAGCACCAGCAATGCATCCGCCTTGTCGATCTTTGACTTCTCGGCCCTTGAGAACTTGGCCACAAGCCTTTCGTCACAAGGTGCTTCAATCACATATGAGCCGGAGATCGACTTTCCGTCTTTCTTCAGCTTGGCAACTATGTCAAATACCTGTTCTTCCCCGCCTGTGGAGCATGACGTGGCACACCTTCCGCATCCGACAACATAAATGCTGTCCATGCCCTTGAGGCTTTCCAGTATTTTCTTATACTCTTTTTTTTCTGTTATTATCATCCAGAACCTTCATCTCCTCCGCTTTCGCATCGGTCTGTTTAACTTCCACCGGCCTCATGTGTGGGAAGAAAAGGACATCCCTGATCGATTCAGACCCTGTCAACAGCATTACCACCCTGTCTATGCCGATACCAAGGCCCCCCGTTGGCGGCATCCCGTATTCAAGCGCCCTCAGGAAATCCTCATCCATAGATTCCGCCTCATCATCGCCCGCTTTCCTGTTCTCGACCTGCTGGCGGAAGCGTTCTCGCTGATCAAGCGGATCGTTCAGTTCTGAGAAGGCGTTAGCGATCTCCATTCCGCAAACAACTACCTCGAACCTTTCAACAAGCTTAGGATTATCCCTTTTCTTCTTTGCCAGAGGTGATGTCTCGATCGGATAATCGATTATGAAGGTTGGTTGAACGATCTTCGGCTCAACAAATTCATCATAAAGCAGATTGATTATCTTACCCGTTGGAAGCTCATCATAACCTTCCAGCCCCTTTTCCTTCGCGATCTTCCTAAGCCCCTTCTCATCAACATTGATGTCTATCTTTGCCAACTTTGCCAGAGCATCATGCAGCGTTATCCTAGGCCAGGGCGACTTGAAATCGACCTCATTGCCCTTGAAAGTAACCTTAGTCGTTCCAAGAACTGTGGTTGCGATGGAAGATATCAATTCTTCCGTCAATTTCATTATGTCATTGTAATCCACGTAGGCCTGGTAAAGCTCAAGCATCGTATATTCCGGATTATGCTTGAACGACATCCCTTCGTTCCGGAACACTCTTCCGATCTCGAATACCTTATCGAATCCGCCAACGATCAAACGCTTTAAATGAAGTTCTAGAGCGATCCTTAAGAACAAGCTCATATCCAGAGTGTTATGATAAGTTTCGAACGGCCTTGCTGCCGCTCCGCCAGCCTGCATATGGAGCACCGGAGTTTCAACTTCAAGGAATCCTCTTGATTCCAGATATTTCCTGATCTCGCTGATGATCCTTCCACGTTTTATGAAAACTTCCTTTACATCATGGTTTACTATCAGATCAACGTAACGTTCCCTATATCTTAATTCTTTATCTGTCAGGCCGTGCCATTTCTCCGGGAGAGGATGAAGCGCTTTGCACAGTATCTCAAAGTCATCGATCCTGACAGTGATTTCGCCAGTTTTTGTCCTGAAAACTTTTCCCGTGACGCCGATGAAGTCGCCGATATCAAGTTTTTCGTAGATCTCATATTTATCCTGGCCAAGCACATCAAGTTTGCTGTAGATCTGTATCTTTCCTGTCTCATCCTGTATGTTGGCAAACGAAGCTTTTCCGTGCCCCCTTTTTGTCATCAACCTTCCGGCCACTTTCACGACATCCGTTGCTTCATGCTCGATGTCCTTGTATTTCTCAAGGATTTCTTTTGCGGTTGTCGTCCTGTCAAATCGATACGGAAAAGGATTAATGCCTTTCTTCCTGAGCTCCTCAAGCTTTTCCCTTCTGACCTTTAATAGCTCCGATAATTCTTCGCTCATCTCTCGTCTCTCATCTCCCATCTCCCATCTCTCTGTATATAATATTCAATCCTTTCAATGTCAGGTCCATGTCCACAATATCGATCTTATTGGTCCCTGATGCTATCAGCTTTGAAAGCCCTCCTGTCGCGATGACCTTCGCTTTTTGCCCCAGTTCCTCTTTGAACCTTTTTACCATTCCCTCTACCATATCGATGTAGCCATAGAACAATCCTGACCGCATCGCCTCAATGGTATCCCTGCCTATCGCTCTTGCCGGTTCCCTTATCTCTATCAATGGGAGCTTTGCTGTGCGCTCGTGCAAAACATCCCTGGATATCGCAAGCCCTGATGTTATAGCCCCTCCAAGATATCTCCCAAAGCCGTCAACAGCGCAAAAAGTGGTAGCTGTACCGAAATCTATAATGACCGCCGGCACCCCGTATAATTCTTTCGCTGCGACCGCGTTAACAAGCCTGTCTATCCCTATCTGGCCCTTATTCTTAAGCGCGATACTCATGCCCCTGATCAACTTCCATCTGGCGATAACCGGCCTTATTTTATGCGTTTTACCGATTTTCTTCGCCAAGACTTTTGTCAAAGACGGCACTACGCTGGAAATTATCGCGGCATCAACACCGCCGGCCGCTCTGATCCTCGCATTTTTTCCTGTCAACAGCCTCTGCCTGCTGACCAGTTTCTTGCCTTTGAACAGTCCCACAACAATATTCGTGTTCCCAATATCGACAGCAAGCAGCATAAATTTTGTGAAGATTATAGCACATGTAAAATGCAAATTCATATGGCGCTGATTTTTGGCTCTGTGATAATTAAAAATAATGTGAAATTTTTCGGACAAGCTGTCGATATATTATTGGTAGGAAAAATACAATGAACAAGGAAAAAATGACCAAATCAAGCGCTCCAAAAGAAGTCTATGTAAGGATCGTGAAGCTTTCCCCTAGCGGCAAGGATGTCGAACTTAACATCTCAAAATTAAAGGAAGAATACGACAGTGAAAATAATTTCAAAAATGGATGGAATGTTCTTTCGGGGGGAAGCGTTGGCGCATCAATAGGAGCGGTCGCATGCTTTGTCACCACTGTGGTGGGGATCCCTCTCACCTCCCCGGAGGTCATTGTCATGGTCGGCAGCTCGCTATTATTCGGGCTTATCGCAGGTTTTGTTCTTTACTAAGATCCCCAGTACTTTTTTCATATCTTCCGGCATTTCAGCGTTGAACTCAAGATATTTCCCTGTTATTGGATGGTTTAAACCTAGTAATCTGGCATGAAGAAGTTGCCCGGAGGTGCCGAATTCATCCTTCTTTTTCGAATAGGTCCTGTCACCCACAATAGGATGCTTTATGTACGAAAGATGCACCCTTATCTGATGTGTTCGCCCTGTCTTTAGATCAAGCTCAAGCAGAGTATAGCCTTTTCCTCCTGAGGCGGACCCGCCTTTGGCGGGGTATCTCTCGACCACTTTATAATATGTAAGGGCTTCCCTGCTCTTCAGGTTTGCCGATGTTATCGCAGCCATCCGCTTCCTATGGACAGGATGGCGTCCGATCGGCACATCTATCATCCCGCTGTCATTCTTCACTTCACCATAGACAAGCGCCAGATATATTTTTTTGACCGACCGGTCCTTTATCTGCCTGCTGAGGTTGACGTGCGCCTCGTCGTTCTTTGCGAAAACAAGAAGTCCCGATGTGTCCTTGTCAAGCCTGTGAACAACGCCCGGCCTTATATAACCGCCTATACCCGACAAATCCCTGCAGTGATAAAGGAGCGCATTAACAAGTGTGCCTTTGATGTTGCCCGCGGCAGGGTGTACCACTATTCCTCGTGGCTTGTTTATAACAATTATATCTTTATCCTCATATACTATGTTCAGAGGAATGGCTTCCGGGACCGCTTTTATTTCCTGCGCCTGAGGTACCTTCACCAATATCCTGTCATCAGCCTTTATCCTGTATCCCGGCCTGGCGGCCTGGTTGTTGAGTTTTACATTGCCGTTCTTTATCAGCTTTTCCACCTGTGACCTGGAAAGGCTGATATTTTTTGAAAGGAACACGTCAAGCCTGGTCTTTGGCGTGTCCTTGTCTATTATGATGTCGTATTCTTTTTCCATAATGTATAAATTGAAAACAGCAATATCATGGCGGAGATCAGCTGCGAAGGAGTGAAAATAAAAATATGGAGAGGGCTGTACCTTAAGAACTCGATGAAAAATCTGTATAAAGAATAAAATGACAACCCCAGCAAGAAGATCTGCCCGTCATACCTTTTTTTATTGTAAAGACGGACCAGAAGCAGGAATATGATCAGTCCGGCTATCGATGAATAGATCTGCGTGGGCTGCCGGAAGCCGAATAATGTGATGCCGTAACAGCAACCGTTAAGCAGGCATCCTATGCGGCCGATCGCATAACCTATCGCAACGGAAGGGGTCGCGGCATCAAGCATTTTCCAGACGTTAATCCGCCGATATCTGCAGTATGCCATCAAAGCGGCAATACCCCCAAAAACCCCTCCAAGGAATACCATGCCCCCCTGGTTGATGGACAATATCGAGATGGGATTCTGCCGGTATTCAGGAAAGAAGCCAATAACATAGAACAGCCTTGCACCAATGATGGAGGAGACGAGCACATACATGAAGAGGTCGATCGTGTGTTCGGCCGTTATGCCTTCCCGCTTTGCATACTTGAGTCCCGCAAAAAGGCCCGCGATGAAGGCCGCCGCCACCATAAATCCCCATGAATAGATATTAAAGGGGCCTATTCTGCAAATTATCGGGTGCATCATGATTTATTAAAGAACATTTTATAAAATATCAGGAAAACTCCCGAATTTATGGCCATGTCGGCGAAGTTGAAAACCGGGAAGACGCGAAAATCAATATAGTCCACCACATATCCCAGGAATATCCTGTCGCTCAGGTTGCCCAGGCTGCCTCCGAGTATCATCGCCAGGCAGAACTTGAAGAACCTGTCCTCTTTCCCGAGCCTTTGATCGAAATATGCCACTACCAGGCACACTAGAACGCCTATCAGTATCAGAAGCGGCCTATGTCCCCTAAGGAACCCGAACGCCACTCCAGTGTTCTGAACATAAGTAAGGCTCATGACACCATTAATGACGGGAAGCGATCCTGCGGGAGCCAGATAAGCCACGGCAAGTCTTTTGAATATCAGGTCGGCCAAAAATACAAGAAAGGCTACGATAAAGAACAACTAGAACGCGCCCCCGGAATCCAGCTTTATCTTTGTCCCCTCTTTCATGTATCCGTTCACCATTTCGACCAGCTGGGCGATCTGCTGCCCAACGAACGGCAGCGTGATAAGATGAGAAAGTATCTTTGTGACGATTATCATTATGACAGCAAGAATAACGGTCATGCCAATGGCAAGCCCAAATCCCCTCATGATGCCGGCGAGCAGATTTGTAAAAAGCACTTTCCAGGGATTTCCCGCATAGCTTATGTAATCCTTGATATTTGCTTTTTCAAAATGCGAAGCCAGATGCTCTATGTTCTTGTTAAGTTTATCAAGCAGGTTCAGTTCTTTTTCTTCCATTTATGTTCCCTCCTGCCATGACGCCAGATATTTTTTCTGTTCGGGCGTCAGCGCGTCGATATTCACTCCCATGGATGCAAGCTTGAGGGCCGCGATCTTGTTGTCTATGTCGCGCGGCACGGGGTATACCTTTTTCTCAAGCGACTTGCTGTTCTTTGCCAGGTATTCCGCGGAAAGCGCCTGGTTCGCAAAGCTCATATCCATGACCATGGACGGATGCCCTTCCGCCGCGGCCAGATTGATCAACCTTCCCTCCCCGAGAATATGGATCTTTTTCCCGTTCTCCAGTGTATATTCGTCAATGAATTCCCTGATCCTCCTCTTGCCTTTTGAGATCGATTCAAGCCCCTTAATATCTATTTCTACGTTGAAGTGGCCCGAGTTGCAGACTATCGCCCCGTCCTTCATAAGTTCAAATGCGGATATTGATATTACATTGATGTTCCCTGTCACTGTGATAAATATATCGCCAAGCTTTGCGGCATCGGCCATCGGCATGACGCGGAAACCGTCCATTACAGCTTCAAGCGCCATAAGAGGGTCCACTTCCGTCACAATAACGTTCGCGCCATGCCCCTTTGCCCTCATGGCTGCGCCCTTGCCGCACCATCCGTATCCTGCAATAACCACTATAGAGCCGGCTATAAGGACATTTGTCGCCCTTATTACGCCATCCAGTGTGCTTTGTCCGGTGCCATATCTGTTATCGAACATGTGTTTCGTGTTCGCGTCGTTAACCGATATGACCGGGAATTTAAGAACTCCGCTCTTTGCCATGCTGACAAGCCTTACTACGCCCGTGGTGGTCTCTTCGGTGCCGCCAAGCACGTCACTTATCTGATCCGGTCTCTCCTTGTGGAGGGTTGATACCAGGTCAGCCCCGTCATCCATCGTTATGTTCGGCTTGTGGTCAAGCGCCGCGTTAATGTGCTTATAATAAGTCTTGTCGTCCTCACCCTTTATGGCGAATGTGGGGATCCCCATATGCTCTGAGATCGATGCCGCCACCTCATCCTGTGTGGACAAAGGGTTGGACGCGCACAAAACGACGTCAGCGCCGCCCTCTTTTAATGTATTAACGAGGTTCGCTGTTTCAGTGGTCACATGCAGGCACGCAGACAGCTTTAATCCCGCCAGAGGCTTGCTATTCCTGAAATGCTCTTTCACCATCGCAAGGACCGGCATATTCCTTGCGGCCCATTCTATCTTCAGTTTTCCCAGATCAGCAAGTTTCTTGTCTTTAATATCAGACATATAACACCTCAATTTCAGGGGGAATTATAGCATATTTCACCTTATTTCACTTGAAATTTTGAGGCAAAAATGACGATATATATATATGGAAGTACTAAAATGGGCCCTAAATCAATAAGCCTATTTTCAGGTTGGATGAGAGCGATATCAATAACGCGAAATGTTACCGCTATGGAAACAAAGCGTCTCGCGTTTGTGATCTTTGGTCAAAACTTGCCGATTGAGAATGCTGCACGCATAATAAAAGACACCTCTCCGCAAATGCAATTCAGATTTTCAGTAACCATCAGAACGCTTTATACTGATAAACAGCGAAAAGGAACCGCAGAAGAAGTTTATAAGTTCTGCGAAGATCACGATTGGCATATGACTGCGGAATATTTGACGGCGCTGGAAAGAGCTTTCCCCGTTATATGCGCGTCAAAACAAAGCGGCAGCATCAATAAAGACCCGAGAAGCACACGGATCTTAATGCAAGATCTGATCCACTTCATTAATAACGGCCTGATCGAAAGTGCCGAAAGTCTTTTGCCGAACATTCTTCTTGCCCTTCAAGACCCGTCAAAAAAGGCGGAGCATAGCTATATCATTCACACATTATGCAATAGATCATTGCTTGAGAAGAGCAAGCCAACAAGAGATCTAATGATAAACCTATTAAACGATAGCGACCATTTCCCCAGCACGCAAGATAAAATGGCTTTTTTTTCCACATTAATAAGCAGCCATTGCCTCGAAATATTAATTGCCGATATGGACCAGCAAACAAAAACCTCAACATACGAAATGGTCGCACAGGCTGTACGGCGTAAAGAGTCTAGCGGTTTTTCTGGCCGTTATTGGGAAGAAGATAAACATACAATGATAGAATCATACAGGACTCTTTGTTTCCCAAATACACCAAGGCTTCCCGATGAAAACACGATTGAATATGTTATGCAACATGCGGAAGAATTGCCGCCCTCATTGATATTTTATGTCCTGAGCCTGTACTCTCATAACAACTACGCCAGATATCAGGAAATGCTTTACCCGTTAGCGATCTCTTTTCTTAAAAGCACAATTACCACCTCCCCTGATTCCGTTATCCGATCCGGGGTCTTAAACAGGCAATTTGAGCTTAGGGCGTTCGTAACAGCCATCACAATAATCCTTAAACAGCATATAAGTCTGTTAAAAGACCTGAACCTTGATGAAATGCAGACCAGGCTTCTTAAGAGCGGTGAAATAATAACCGACCATGCCGGGGTTGCGGACAGTTCATTTAAAATAGGGCAGAACGCCACCCTACATAATCCTTCGATGAAACAGATCCTTATGACCCTTGCTCATGAGATCGGGCATAATCTTATTGACCAAATATTTAAAGAAAGTTATTCATCCCCCCCTGTAGCTTTCGTTCACGAGTTCATTAGCGATCTGTTCGCCTTTGCTTTTGCTCAGATCATGGGATGGAATGATGAAATATTCCCACACTTTAAAAGCCTTTTGTTCATATCCGCCCTTAATGATCCCTCGATCTTCAAGTCTCCTGTTGCGCATGAACCGCATATTATCGCAAGATGCCAGATGGAGATCGTTATTGAATGGCTAAAGCTTCAATTGGGTCCGGACACGAACAATTTCAACTGGGCAGAATATCTGAATAAAACATTGATCGCGGTCAAGGGCAAGCACCTTGGATTTCAATTATATGAAGTTGCAGCATTTGGCAAATTGGTCTGCGATATCATTCATCCCTCTGTGCCGGGCAAATACGCCAATATTGTATTCTTTGATCAAACCCCTTATATCCCGATGGAAATATGGGACCAATTAGGCAATAAAGACAGTGTTGCAAATGAAATATCATATTGACAATAAGCGTTGATCTTTATGGGTTAACCGGCTACTGAAACTACTTTTTCACATCTTTCACATAGTGAGGGATGCTTCTTGCTCCTGCCAACCGACTTCAGATACATCCAGCACCTTTCGCACTTCTTGCCTTCGGCCTTTTTTACCTTGATGTCTTTACTGCCTTTTTTTAGATCGAACTCCGAAACTATCAATATCGACGGCATCCGATCCTCCATTTCCTTCAACAACTTATGGTCATCACCTTCGATCGAGACCTCAACCCTTCCCTCAAGCGGATGGCTGATCAGTTTTTCCGCTCTTGCCTGTTCAATGACCTTATATATTTCGCTCCTTATATCAAGAAGCCTGTTCCATTTCTCTTCCAGCCTTGTGTCTATCCATTGGTTGTTCACGTCGGGGATCTTTTGTTCAAATATGGATGATCCGCTTTTATCCACAAATCTCCAAATATCCTCTGCAGTAAAGGAAAGTACGGGAGCGAAAAGTTTGACCATTGTGAAGAGCATTTCCCGCATCACTGTCTGGGAAGACCTTCTTAAGAGGCCCTTCTTTTCCCCGCAGTACATCCTGTCCTTAAGCATATCAAAATAGAGAGCCGAGAGGTCGTTGACACAGTAGTCATATATGGAATGGAAGACCATGTGAAGCTCATAAGTTTCATACGCTTTCCGCACCGATCCGACAAGCCGCTGTAGCTTGAGCAAGGCCCACTTATCGATCTCGTTCAGGTCCTTATAGCCGACGGCATCCGCCTTTGCGTCGAATTCGTTGAGATTGCTGATAAGGAACCTGCATGTATTCCTTATCTTGGAGAAAGCATCGGAAACCTGCTTGAGAATATTCTTCGATATCCCCATGTCATTACGGAAGTCGGTTGATGCCACCCATAACCTCAGGACATCCGCCCCCGATTCCTGCATGACCTTCATGGGGTCTATGACATTGCCAAGCGATTTTGACATTTTCTTGCCCTGCTCATCCACCGTGAACCCGTGGGTAAGTACTGACCTGAACGGGGCGCTTGCTTTTGCCGCGACCGATATCAGCAGAGAGGACTGGAACCATCCCCTGTGCTGGTCGCTTCCCTCAAGGTAGAGGTCGGCGGGCCATGACAGCTCTTTTTTGCCCCAAAGGACGGAGTAATGGGATGAGCCTGACTCGAACCATACATCCAGTATGTCGGTCTCCTTCCTGAAATCGGAAGCGCCGCATTTTGAACATTTTAATCCTTTTGTGTACTCCGAAGCGTCAAGCTCGAACCAGGAATCCGAACCTTTCTTCCTGAAGATATCTACAACCGCCTTATTAAATGCGCCTTTAAATTCAACATTTCCGCACTTCTTGCAGTAGAAAGCGGGAATGGGAACTCCCCACGTGCGCTGGCGCGATATGCACCAGTCCGGCCTCTGGGTCACCATGCCGCGGATCCTGTTCTCACCCCAGGCAGGGAACCATTTGGTCTTGCCTATCTCGTTAAGGGCCGATGTCCTCAAGTTATCGTGGTCAACGGAAATGAACCACTGTTCCGTCGCGCGGAATATGACAGGCTTCTTGCATCTCCAGCAGTGCGGATAACTGTGTTTTACAGGCTCGGAAAGCATCAGCGATCCTTCTGCTTTCATATCGTCGACTATCATCTGATTGGCCTCGGAATATTTCATCCCGGCATACTTGCCCGCTTCTTTTGTAAAGTATCCCCTTTCGTCCACCGGCATGACCACGGGAAGCTTATAATTAAGCCCCACCTTATAGTCCTCCTCGCCGTGTCCGGGTGCTATGTGGACAAGACCGGTGCCGTCCTCAAGAGTCACGTATTCATCCAGCACTATCGGGACATCGCGGTCCATGAAAGGATGCCTGCAAATAATGCCTTCAAGCACTTTTCCTTTGAATTTCCCGGCGATCTTATGCTCCTTGATACCAAGCTTTGATATGAACCTTTCAACAAGCGCTTCGGCGACTATAAATATTTCGGAACCGATGACTATTGCCGCATATTCGTTCTCAGGGTGCGCGGCAATGGCCACATTGGCCGGAAGCGTCCATGGCGTGGTGGTCCATATCACGAAATACGAGTTCCCCGTCAGTACGTCCTGAAGCTGGCGGTATTCGGGGCTTTTTGTCTCAATTGACTTCACTTTGAACTTAACATAAACGGAGATCGAAGTTTCATCCTCATATTCAAGCTCGGCTTCGGCAAGCGCCGTCTCATCCGTGGGGCACCAGTGGATGGGCTTTAGTCCCCTGTAGATAAACCCTTTATCGGCCAGAATGCCGAATATCTCAGCAATACCTGCCTCATAATCATTATTGATAGTGAGGTAAGGATGATCCCAGTCCGCTAAACACCCCAGCGTCTTGAACTCTTCCCTTTGTATGTTCACATATTTCAGCGCGTATTCCCTGCACTTTGACCTGAACTCCGGTTGGGATATAGTCTTTCTCTTCACGCCCAGCTCCTTGATCAGCTGGGTCTCTATCGGAAGCCCGTGGCAATCCCAGCCCGGGATGAACGGGGTATTATGCCCCGTCATCGCGTTATATTTGACAATGATATCCTTTAGCGTCTTGTTCAGCGCGTGCCCAAGATGTATGTCCCCGTTGGGATAAGGCGGGCCGTCATGCAGTACGAACTTGGGATCTCCTGAATGCGCATCTATCATCATTTTATAAATTTGTTTGTCGTGCCAGAAAACAAGTATCTCCGGGGAAGTTTTCTGGTGGTTCGCCTTAATAGGAAAATCCGTTTTCGGGAGATTTAATGTGTTCTTGTATTCCATATGAACTTAAGCGAACATCTGTCCTTCTGCGCTTGGGGGCTGCGGCGGCTGTTTGCGGGGGGACCCTTCTTCCTTTGCAGGATGGGGCTTTCTCGCCAATGCGATATCGAGCACTTCGTCGATCTCCTTCACATAATGGAACTGCATGCCGGCCGGGACCTCTTCCTTTATCTCTTCCAGGTCTTTCCTGTTCTCTTCAGGAATGATGACTTCATTTATCCCGGCCCTTTTGGCTGCCAGTAATTTTTCCTTTAATCCGCCTATCGGCAGCACTTTCCCGAGTAGCGTGATCTCCCCTGTCATTGCCACATCATGCCTTATAGGTATCTCCGTAAGGGCCGATGCCAATGCTGTGGCGATCGTTATCCCTGCCGATGGTCCGTCCTTTGGCACAGCTCCTTCCGGAACATGGATATGAATGTCCGTCTTCCTGTAAAAGTCCTCGTCAATTCCCAGGGCCGCTGCCCTGCTGCGCACGCAGCTCATCGCGGCCTTGGCTGATTCCTGCATCACATCCCCGAGCTGGCCTGTTATTGTCAGGTTCCCTCGTCCCTTCATGATCATTACCTCAATGGGGATCGTGTCACCGCCCACCTCGGTCCATGCAAGCCCCATTGCTGCGCCTACCAGGTCCTTTTCCTCCGCAAGTCCGAACCTGTGCTTTGGAGCGCCAAGATATTCCTGGAGATCCGACTTTGTAACGACGACTTTTTCTTCCCTGCCTGCCGGCAGGCTAGGTTTTTTCCCCTTGACTATAGTTGTAGCGATCTTGCGAAGTATCGTTGCAATTGTGCGCTCCAGGCTCCTTACTCCGGCCTCTCTTGTATACTCGCGAATGACGGACAAAAGAGCATCATCATCAAATGATACTTTCTCTTTCTTTAATCCGTGCTTCTCAAGTTCTTTCGGGATGAGGTATCCCTTTGCTATCCCGTTTTTCTCCTCTTCCGTATATCCGGACATTTCGATTATTTCCATCCTGTCACGGAGTGGTTTCGGTATGGGATCAAATGTGTTCGCGGTGGTTATGAAGAACACGTCGGAAAGGTCGAACGAAACTTCCAGGTAGTGATCGCTGAAAGTTTTATTCTGTTCCGGATCAAGCACTTCGAGCAGTGCCGCTCCCGGGTCTCCCCGGAAGTCCGCTCCCAGTTTGTCTATCTCATCAAGCAAAAATACGGGATTCCCCACGCCGATCTTGCTTATTGATTGGATGATACGGCCGGGAAGGGATCCCACATATGTTCTTCTGTGCCCCCTTATTTCCGCCTCATCTCTCATGCCGCCAAGCGATACCCTTACGAATTTCCTCTCCATTGCCCTTGCAATGGATGACGCGATCGATGTTTTCCCGACTCCTGGCGGCCCTATCAGACAAAGTATCGTTCCGCCTATCTTCCCGGTCAACTGCAGGACCGCGAAGTATTCCAGTATCCGTTCTTTTACTTTCTTAAGGCCGTAGTGATCTTCGTTCAATATTTTTTCAACCTCGGCAATATCAAGCTTGCTCTTTGTTTTTTTCTTCCAGGGAAGGCCTATTAGCCAGTCCAGATAAGTTCGGATCACCGTTGCTTCCGCTGCCATGGAAGGCATCTTTGAGAGCCTTTCCAGCTCTTTCAACGCCTTTTCCTTCGGCTCCGCCGGCAGTTTGGCTGCCTCGATCTTCTTTTTATACTCGGCCAGTTCCGGCGGCGCGCCTTCCTCCTCTTCCCCAAGCTCTTCCTGTATGGCACGCATCTTTTCCTTAAGATAATATTCCTTCTGGACCTTTTCTATCTGCCGGCGCACCTTCCCCTGAAGCCGTTTTTCCACTTCCAGCACTTCCACTTCCTTGTCAAGGAACTCGGACAGCTTTTTCAGCCTCTTCTGCAGGATGACGGCCTCCAGGATGGACTGTTTTTCGTCCACCTTCAGCGTAAGGTACGAAGCGATAAGGTCCGCAAGCCGGCCGGCATTATCGATGTTTATTATGGACATGAGGGTTTCGGAGGGTATCCTTTTATTAAGCTTAACGTACTTCTCGAACTGTTTTATGACCAGACGGACCAGCACTTCCACTTCCACCGTCATCTCTTCCGGTTCGGGGATCCTGGATATTTTCACCTTAAAGTACGGCGCTTCGGAAAGGAAGCTTTCTATCTTTACTCTTGCCACTCCCTCAACAAGTATCTTTGTTGTGCCGTCGGGAAGGCTCTGCATCTGCACCACTTCCGAAAGGGTGCCTATGCTGCAGATGTCCTTGGACGAAGGCTCTTCAACATCCTCGCTTTTTTGCGAGGCGAACACCATCATCCTCTCCTTGGCCAGAACATCCTCCAGCGCTTTCACGGATTTGCTCCTGCCAATAAAGAGAGGCACTACCATCTGGGGGAAGACCACCATGTTCCGCAGCGGTATCAGAGGAAGGGATTCCTTCCACTCGGCAAGCTTTTCCGGATTCTTTTTGTCCGCTTTTTCTTCTGCCATAATATATTTAAATTAAACCTTGATCCTGAGCCTTTGGCACTGGACTTTCTTATGCTGCCTTAAGGTTTGAGAGTTCTGACTTCTTCAATAACTTTTTAACGATAGATTCCTTTATGATGACCTTTTGCGCGCTGCCTTTTGAGGGAGCTTCGAACATCACATCAAGCATTATTTCCTCAATAATGGCCCTGAGAGCCCTTGCCCCGATCCGCCTTTTTATGGCGATCCTCGCAATAAGCCTCAGTGCCGGGTCCGTAAATTCTAGCTTGACCCCGTCCATGGCAAGTAGCTTTCTATACTGCTTGATCAACGCGTTCTTTGGCTCCGTCAAGATCCTCATCATTGCCTTCTCGTCCAGCGGATTAAGCACCGCTATCGCAGGAAGCCTCCCAATAAGCTCCGGAATGAAGCCGTACTTTAAAAGGTCGTCAGGCAGCACGTGCTCCAGGACGTCGGACCTGACCCTCTCGTTTATCTGCTCGTCGCCCTTGAATCCGATGCGCCTTTTTCCTATGCGCTGCTCAACCGTTACCTCCAGCCCATGGAAAGCCCCGCCAACTATGAAAAGTATATTTGTGGTATCCAGCTGGATGAATTCCTGATGGGGATGCTTTCTTCCTCCCTGAGGAGGAACATTGGCAGTTGTGCCTTCAAGAAGCTTAAGCAGGGCTTGCTGCACTCCCTCGCCGGACACATCCCTCGTTATGGAAGGGCTCTCTGACTTTCTGGATATCTTGTCGATCTCGTCAATATAAACTATCCCTTTGGAAGCTCTCGCCACATCAAAATCACATACCTGCAAAAGCCTTGTCAGGACAGACTCCACGTCCTCCCCCACGTAACCGGCTTCGGTCAGCGTGGTAGCGTCTGCTATCGCAAAAGGCACGTTCAGTATTTTCGCGAGCGTCTGGGCCAGCAAGGTCTTGCCGGAACCGGTGGGGCCTATCAAAAGTATATTGCTCTTTTGTATCTCTGTATCGTCGTCCCTGGCGGATCTGAGGACCCTCTTGTAATGATTGTACACGGCAACAGAGAGTATCTTTTTTGCCTTCTCCTGCCCTATCACATATTCATTCAACATCTCAAAAAGTTCCTTCGGCTTGGGGACCTTTGAAATAGCCGCTGCGGCCTTGTTCTCGCTCTTTTTTCCCTCTTCCTCAAGGATACTAATGCATGTTCTTACGCAATGTTCGCAAATATGCGAATGCGGGCCCGCCACCAGACGCCTGTCCGGGGCTTCGGGCTTTCCGCAAAATGCGCAGACTATTTCTTCGCTCACTTAGGGGGTTTCCCTCCTTTTACTAGTCCCTTTTTGGTTTCGATCACCTCGTCAACAAGTCCGTAATCCACCGCTTCCTGCGCCGACATGTAAAAATCCCTGTCGGTATCCTTTTCGATCTTGGAAAGCGGCTGCCCCGTGTGTTTCGCCATTATCTCGTTCAGCAGTTTCTTCACCCTGAGTATTTCCTTTGTCTGTATCTCTATGTCAGTGGCCTGGCCCTGCGCTCCGCCAAGAGGCTGGTGTATCATTATCCTTGCATTGGGCAAAACAAAACGCTTGCCTTTTGTGCCCGCGGCAAGCAGAAGCGCTCCCATGCTCGCGGCCTGTCCAATGCAAATCGTCGTTATCGGGGATTTTAAATACTGCATCGTGTCGTAAACAGCCAGGCCCGCGGAGACCACGCCTCCCGGGCTGTTTATGTATATGTTGATGTCCTTATCCGGATCTTCCGCTGTCAGGAACAGCATTTGGGCTATGATCAGGTTCGCCACCTCGTCATCCATCGGCGTGCCGATGAAAATGATCCTTTCTTTAAGGAGCCTGGAAAAAATATCGTACGCCCTCTCTCCCCTTCCCGTCTGCTCTATTACCATTGGCACTACATTTTGAGCTTTCTCCAACATAAAAATACCCCCTTTTTTATCCTTCTACTTTAGCCTTTGACACAACAAAGTCAATTGTTTTTTCCCGTAACATATAGTCATTTATGTATTCCATGACTTCCGCTGATACTTCGGCCTTATATTCTTCAGCGCTCTTTCCGACATGCTGGGCTAATGCTTCGATCTCTTTATTAATGTCCTTCTCATCCACCGCCAGTTTTTCCTTTTCTGCTATCGCTTCCAGCGCGAGTTTTGCCTTGACGCGTATCAGCGCGCTTGCTTTCATCTCTTCCCTTAACTTATTAATATCCTTTTTTGTGGCTGAAAGGTAGGATTGGAGCGTCATTTTGCTCCTTTTAAGGGAAACCTCCAGGTCGCTTATCATCATGTCTATCTCCCGTTCCACCATTCCTGACGGCACATCCACCTCGACCGCTTCTGACAGCTTCCTTGTCGCCTCGTCCCTCACCGCGAGGTCAGCCTCTTTTTTCTTTTCCTCTTCGATATTCGACCTTATAAGCGCCTTTAATTCTTCCAGCGTGTTTGACCTGCTCACCTTTTTTGCGAACTCGTCATCCATTGGAAGGTCAGCTTCCTGAACATTGCTCTGCTTGGCATAGTTCTTTCTTATGAATTCAAGGGTGGTGTCGACTTCGGCATCCCCTACTGCCGTATCTTTTTTCTTTATGCGCATTCCCTTGTATGTGCCAAGCTTGACATCGGGATGCACGTCTACTTTGATGCTGAAAATTATGGGATCTCCCTTTTTCAGCTGTTTGACCTCGACATTGGGATAATCAACGGGCTTGATCTTTACCTCTTCAAGCACAGCGGGGTATATTTCGGCAACAAGAAGCTGGATCGCCCTGTCAATGATAGCGTCTTCCTTAAGATACTTCTTCAGGACATCCGCCGGAACTTTCCCAGGGCGGAAACCCGGGATATTGACTTCCCTGGAAGCCTCCTTATACGCCTCGTCGATATGAGGCTTGAGCTTCCCGTATTCCTCCTCGATGTCCAGAAGCACCTGATAGCCTTTTTTCTCTTGTTTAAGTATCTTCAAACTTCCAACCTCCCACTTCCATACCGGACTCCTAACCCAAACCCAACTTCCATTTTCAAAAAGGGTGGACGATCGGAATTGAACCGACAACCCCCAGATCCACAATCTGGTGCTCTAACCAATTGAGCTACGCCCACCACTAACGATATCCTACGGGCCCGACAGGATTCGAACCTGCGACCGACGGATTAGAAATCCGTTGCTCTATCCAGCTGAGCTACGGGCCCACGCTGTAAATGAGCGGGAGACGGGATTCGAACCCGCGACCTCCTGCTTGGAAGGCAGGAGCTCTACCACTGAGCTACTCCCGCATATATCTACCTGCCGCGGAGAGGAGTCGAACCTCTAAGCCTTTCGGCACAAGATCCTAAGTCTTGCGTGTCTGCCAAATTCCACCACCGCGGCAAATATGCACCGCAGAGGAATCGAACCTCTAACCTTGGCATTAAGAGTGCCCTGCTCTGCCAATTGAGCTAGCGGTGCATAAACCATCAAATATCGGGGCGGCCGGATTTGAACCGACGACCTCCTGCGCCCAAGGCAGGCGCTCTAGCCAAGCTGAGCCACGCCCCGTCAAAATCATTCGGGCCTGACAGGACTTGAACCTGCAACCTTCTCCTTCGAAGGGAGCCGCTCTATCCAATTGAGCTACAGGCCCATGCTGAACACTTCACACGCCCGACCCCGCCTTTGGTGGGGCAACCTTCTCCTTCGAAGGGAGCCGCTCTATCCAATTGCCTGCCTACCGGCAGGCAGGAGCTACGGGCGCAAATTATACGCAATAAGCGGGAGACGGGGTTCGAACCCGCGACCTTTTGCTTGGCAAGCAAATGCTCTACCAACTGAGCTACTCCCGCCTACGCTCCGCTTCGGCGGGCAGGCCCGCAAAACGAAGACTTTTGCTTATAAGACGCCTAATTTTAGAAAAAGTATATCACGAGGGTATTATTCTAGCAAGATAAGCTTTGGCTTTTCGGAGGGCTCTCCCCCGATGGCTGATCCTATTTTTTAACTTCAAGGGCATCTGGGCAAAGGTTTTAGTATATCCTTCCGGCATGAAAACCGGGTCATAGCCAAACCCATGGCTGCCAAGCATTCTATCGATTATCATCCCTTTACAGATCCCTTGGATTATCTTGAGCCTTTTCCCCGGTCCGCAGATGGCAACAGTACAGACAAACCTGGCACTCCTGTCCTTTTTGTTCTTCATCGTTCTTAAAAGCTTCATGCAAAGCTTTCGGGAAGTGGGATTTGCCCCTGCATATCTGGCGGATCTGATCCCCGGCTGCCCTCTTAAGGCTTTAACTTCCAGGCCTGAATCATCAGCCAGCGTTACCTGCCTGAACTTCTTTGCGATGATCGAAGCTTTTTTGACAGCATTGGCCAGAAAGGTTCTGCCGTTCTCCCTGATATCAGGAGCTTTGGGCAGATCAAGAAGTGACAGGACTTTCAACTTGAGGGGTTTTAGAACATGCTTTATCTCTCTAACTTTGCCTTTGTTCTTTGTGGCAAGGATCAATGTTCGATGCTTTTTCACGCGTTCAATGGTATGGTTTAATGATATTGCTGTCAAGGCAAAAAAAGCCCCTGTTTCAACAACAGGGGCTCGTTAAATCTCATTAACCGTCAGGACTTTAAACTATTTTATCATCTTTATCCTGCACAGTGCTACCATCATGAGCCGCTAAATTTTCTTCTTTTCTTACCTTCGCATCATCCCCACTGACCGCTTTACGACCAATTTGTTGAGTAGATGGTTTGAAGGTCTCGCCCCACCAGGTTATGAATGTCCTTCCGCTGCAGATGCCCTCTTCCGCAAGACCCTTGTCGTAATTAAGCCCAAGACGCATTCTCTTCAAGAAACCTGCCATAGTATAATCATATCTCCTTTGCCTACTATTTACGTACGCCAAAGGGCCATCTTTCTCCACCAGCCGGCCTATGTCCAACCCTATGCATGCTGCTGCAATATGCTCTTCCACTCTGATTTGGCCGCCACAACTTATACGAAACCCTACAAAATCAATACTTTGCCGCATGTGTAATCGATATAATGCATCCGCCGCCACTCTTGTTGCGCCCGACTGATAGTCCTTTATCAGTAATCTTCCCGCCACACCAATAGCTGCAGCCCCCATGTCAAAAAGTGTCGGGACCTGTAATATTCTGGATGTAACAGCGGCTTTAAAAGCAAATCCATTGATACGTGCTCTTAGTGCGTGATTTACTCTGAATACTCCCCCCATTATATTCACCCCCTTAAAGGTTTCTCTCCCCTTCTGTATATATATCGACAAAATTGATAAATTAAATTAGTGGTGGGGGAAATAATATTTTCAGGATATGCTGAAATAAATGGTGAAAATTGACGATTAATATATAGGGTGTACGGTAAAGACTAGCCTCTTAGCACTGCAAATTTTCCACGCCCGACGACCTTTCTCTCTCCCCTGTCGTTAGCAACTATCATGTACATATAAGCGCCGTTACTGAGCGTTTCGCCGAAGCTGTTCACTCCGTCCCAGTAGATCCTGTTCGGCCCGGCACTTCCGCCACCGCCGGACGTGCCGCTGTCGTACGCGTAATCCTCCTGCCATACAAGCGTCCCGGTGATATCGTAAACATAGATATCCACATCCGCCGCATTCAATAAGTTGTAATAGAACAATAATTCTCCGTTGCCCGGATCATAAGGGCTGGGGCCGCATTTCACGTCGGTCACTTTTACCTCTCCCTCCGCCCCGAAGTTCACGCCGGAAACGCATTGATACGATTCCCCGCTTGCATTGTTGACCGTCAATCTTAAATTAAACTTCCCGTCGGGATTGTTAACTTCCCATATTGCCAGGGCATCATTCAAAATCGGCTTGCTGGAACTCTTGATCTCCTCCCAGACATCCGGGCTTGAAACGCTTGAATATTCAAGCCTGTAACCTGAGAATTCGTCCATGTTGGCAGAGCCCTTCACAACAACAGAGCCGCTGATTATGCTGCTGGGCTTAGGATATGTTATAGCCATGCTTAAATTACCAAGGGCCTTTTTAGCGTTCACTGTGCCCGCGCCCAGTTTCCCCGCAAGGAAAGCCTGGTTATTCACCCTGTACACATCTGAAGCGGTTTGCTTGAGCCTTGCTTCCACCTGATCCGGAGTCCAGTCCATGTGCTTTGACTTGAGCAGGGCGGCGACACCGGCAACGAACGGTGATGCCATGGACGTGCCGTTCGCGTAACCGTATTGATCATGAGGAAGTGTGCTGAGGATGGAAGTCCCCGGCGCGCAAATGTCCACAAAATCGCCGAAATTGGAGAATGCATAAAAGTTCCATATGGAAACGTCGCCGTCCTCTTCAATGGCGGAAACAGCTATCACGTGGTCATTTGCCGCGGGATAAAAAGGCTGTCCCGCGCTGAAGCTGTCCACATTGCCGGACGAAGCCACCATTATGCAGCCTTTGCTGTACGCGTAATTTATGGCCTCTTTCATTAGGATGGATTCATAAGGGCAGCCGAAGCTCATATTGATGACGGTCGCGCCGTTGTCAGCCGCGTAATAGATAGCCTGGGCAACATCGCCCAGTTCCAGGTATCCGCTGCCGTCCACGTACATGTATCCGGCTCTTAGAGGCATTATCTTGCAATTCCAGGCAGCTCCTGCAATGCCGATGCCGTTGTTCGGCCTGCCGGCCGCAATGCCTGCCACATGGGTTCCATGCCCGAAAAAGTCCATCGGATCGTTGTCGGCAGGACCCGGGTCCTCGCCGGGCGCAACCCAATCCGAGGGAACGGTCACAAAGTCCCATCCGATCACATCATCAATAAAGCCGTTGCCGTCGTCATCAATGCCGTTGCCCGCTATCTCCTTTGCGTTGTGCCAGATATTCGGCGCAAGGTCCCGGTGATTATAATCAACGCCGGTATCGATTATCGCGATCACCACCTCGCTGCTCCCCTTCGTCACATCCCACGCGGAAGGCGCCCCGATGGAGGGGAATCCCCATTGAGCGGAATAATGCGGATCGTTGGGAACCACAAAGGCCTGATATAGATAATTCGGCTCCGCGTATTCCACGGCCGGATCCCTTTTCAGTTCATCAACAAGCGAGTAAACGTCCTGTCTATCAGTGGATATCTTATAAACTCCTGGCTCATCAATTTTATCTTCCCCGTTGTTTCCAGAGGATGAAACAGCTATGCCATAATTACCATTTTTTGGCCCTTTACTGAAAAGCTTCTTTATCTTTGCATGTTTAACATGGGCTCCCGACGCAGCCGCACTAAAAGCGCCGCCGCCTTGGTCAAATGTCGAGATATTGGCCGGGAGACTTTTGAACCTGACGATTATCTCGCCTGATGCAAAAGGCTTTTTTCCGGCGAATGCTTTTGCTTCGGACATGGGATCCCTTGCCCAGGCATAGCCGGTTAAGGTGAGAAATATCAGTGCGAATATTATAAGTGTTCTTTTTATCATTTTAGTTCTTCCTCTGTTTCCCCTCAAAATTTTACTTTCTGGCATTATATCGATAAAATGTTCTGGAAATTTCAGTTTAAGGGCCAAATACTTCCTCTTTATTTTTACTGATTTTTGAAATTCCATCGGCTTTTTGACGATAAAATCTTGAGATATGAGCAAATCTTCATTTTTTCAGATAAGCGGCATTCCCAGGCCTGTTCAGCTCTTGAAAGCGATCAAGAGAGGCCTGCAAATATCCCTGGAAATGCAAAGGCCGGCCAACGGACTGCAGCTGGCCTGTCCGGGCGGTTTCGCCCTTCCCTTTTACGGCAATGAAAAGTTCAGGCATATCAATTTTTCAACGATGGATTTTGGCGGAAAATACATCAACCAAAATTCAATTCCTGAAATACATGACATGATCGACTTTAGGAGCCTGGGTTCAGAGCCGTTGGAAAGACAGTATGAGGTCATAAATCACTATCTAAAACTAAAGATCGCTAATGAAAAGAATGTTACTGTTTTGATGCGGATCGCAACCATTTGCAGACAATTAAAGAAATTTGATGAGGCGATCCAGCATGTCCGATCAGCGCTGGAACTCCAGCCTAACAGCGCTTATGTGCATTGCGTGGCCGGCTGGACCTACTTTTCAATGAAAAGATTCGAGGATTCGTTCAGGCATTTTCAAAGGGCGCTGGAGATCGATCCAAGAATGAATCAGGCCCAAGATGGATTAAAGATCGCCAAGGAATCCATGGATCGCGAAAACGCAATAACTCAAACACGATATGCAGCTGGAACAATTGACCTGAAATCGCTTAAGGTCCTCCCGCCTCGAGTACAATACAATGTTCTGAGCGATTATTTTTCAAGAAGTTCCGATAATGCTAAAAACTATTATGCCTTACATTACATGGGGAATGTCTGTTTATTGCTGGGCTTGCGTGAAGAAGCAATGCTATATTATAAGAAAGTCCTTGAGATAGATCCGGGCAATGCCTGTGCCATCAACAGCCTGCGTCTAATGGCAAAGCGCAATAAAACATGATTTTATTTCAGCTTTTCAGCGCTTTCCTGCCTATATCGCTTCTGTAGTGCATCCCGTCGAATTTGATCATGTGGACCACGCTGTAAGCCCGGTTGATCGCTGATTCGATCGTATCCGACAAAGCCGTCACTCCAAGGACCCTTCCCCCGGAGGTCACTATTTTGCCATCTTTTATTGATGTGCCCGCTTGAAAAACCACGGCATCCTTCAAGTCTTTGGTTTCATCAAGCCCGGTTATCACTTTGCCTTTTTCATAATCACCGGGATATCCTTTTGAAGAAAGCACCACGCATACAGCCGGTCGTTTGTCCCATTCGATCTTGATACTGTCCAGCTTGCCATCGACAACTTTTTCGATGACATCGATCAGGTCCGTCTTTAGTCTTGGAAGTATAGCCTGGGTCTCCGGATCGCCGAACCTGACGTTGAATTCAAGGACCTTTGGCCCCTCTTTGGTAAGCATCAAGCCAGCATAAAGTACGCCGACGAACGGGGCACCTTCCTTTGCCATTCCATCTACAATTTTCTGAAAAACTTCCCGTTTTACTTCTTTCAAAACAGCATCCGTCACCACAGGCGCCGGGCTGTATGCCCCCATCCCGCCTGTGTTAGGACCCATGTCATTGTCAAATATTCTCTTGTGGTCCTGTGCGGACTGCATAAGAGCGAAATGCTTGCCGTCAGAAAAAGCTAATATCGATGCTTCCTGCCCTACAAGGCATTCCTCTATTATGATCTTGGATGATGCTTCGCCAAACTCTCTCTCCACCAGCATCCTGTGGATCGCTTCTTCGGCTTCCTCGAAGTCCTGCGCCACAACAACGCCTTTACCCGCCGCCAAGCCGTCCGCCTTGATAACGACAGGGATGTTAGAGCCTTGAAGGTACTTGATGGCTTCTTTCTCATCGGCGAACTCTGCAAATCCAGCGGTGGGAACTTTATTCTTCTTCATTATTTCTTTTGCGAATATCTTGCTGCCCTCCAGTCTTGCCGCGTATTTTGATGGACCGAATATCTTCAACTTTGCGGCCTTGAATTCATCAACTATACCTGCCGCAAGCGGGGCTTCGGGGCCGACTATGGTGAGATCGATCTTTTTATCAATAGCGAATTTCTTCAGTTCAGTGATATTCTCCGCTTTGATCGGAACGCACTCCGCCAGCTCTGATATCCCGGCATTTCCGGGAGCGCAGTATATCCTGTCAACTTTGCCGCTCTGGGATATTTTCCAGATCAAAGCGTGCTCCCTGCCTCCGGATCCGATCACCAGTACTTTCATAAGCTATTTGACTCCCTGATGTCCACAAGGTTCAACTGTGCCGACTCAAGACCGTTGAATTCGTTCACTTCCAGATTATAAGCCAGATCATATGTCTCTCCCACCTTTAATTTCGAAAATAACTGTCCGAGGGAAAACCCGATACTATCAAGCGTGACCCTGCCGTCGGTGAACCTGCTCTTTAAATGCGAGCCGTCGCCCACCCTCCTCAAGTCGATCAGTTTCAATCCGGACGTCGCGAACATCGGCGGCGGATTCTCCTCACCGTGAGGGTCCAGCAGCTCTAGTTCTGACGCGAGCGCCATGGTCACCTGTCCCGGCTCAAGGACGCTCTCGATCTCAAGCCTGGGGACAAGGTCTTCCGCTGACAATGACGCATCAATCGATTCCCGTAACCTTGTTATCAGCTGAGGGATATTATCCTCGGGCACCTCGAATCCCGCGGCTTTTTTGTGCCCACCGAAATCCGTGAACAGGTCGCGGCAACCGTCAAGCGACTCGTAAATATTCAGGCCGTCAATGGACCTGGCGGAACCTCTGCCAATGCCCTCGTTCACTCCTATCAGGACCGCAGGCCTGTAAAAAGCATCAACTACCCGGGAGGCTACAATGCCTATGACCCCGGGATTCCAGGAATTCCCGCAAAGGATCACGGATTTAGAAGAGGTCGCGTCGATCTGAGAAAAGACCTCGCGCTGTATCTGCTCGCCGATCCCCTGTCTTCTTGTGTTCAACCTGTTCAGTTCAAGCGAAAGGTTAGCTGCCTTTATCTCATCCCGGGTCGTCAGAAGCTCAACAGCGGACGATGCGTGCTCAAGGCGGCCAGCGGAGTTGATCCGCGGCGAAAGGGCGAAATTCACCTGGCTTGTTGATATTCTCTTTTTTATGCCCGCAGCTTCGATCAATTTCTTAAGCCCCAGGCGCCTGCAGTTGTTCAGGCTCTTGAGCCCGTAAACCGCAAGTATCCTGTTCTCATCCAGCAGAGGAACTATGTCCGCGATCGTCCCAAGCCCCACCAGGTCCAGCAGGTCCATCAGGTTCGAACTGTCCTGTATGCCTGCCGTTCTGTAAAGCCCCCATGCGAACTTGAACGCAACTCCGGCGCCGGAAAGCTCCCTGGCCCTGTGACCACCGTCTATCATCTTTGGATTGACTATCGCGTGCGCTCTCGGCAGTTTTTTCGGCGGATTGTGATGGTCTGTCACTATCACGTCGATGCCAAGCGAATTCGCGTATTCAACTTCGATGAAATTGCTTATGCCGCAGTCAACTGTCACGATCAGCCTGATGCCCGCCTCCGCCAGTTTCTTTACGGCAGGATTGTTCATCCCGTAGCCTTCGTGGTACCTGTGGGGGATATAGTATGTGGCGTCGACGCCCAGCTCTTTCAGCGTGAGAAGAAGGATGGAAGTGCCTGTTACCCCGTCAACATCGTAATCCCCGTAGACGCAGACTCGTTCGCCTTTGGCTTTTGCGGCATTCACCCTTATTGCCGCCTTCTCCATGTCCGGGATGTCATAAGGATTCGAAAGCATGCTGATCTTCGGGGATATGAAAGCATCAACTTCCGAAGCGCCGCATATCCCCCTGTTCAACAGGACCTGCGCCAGTACGGGGGAAATGTGGGAGCCCTTTGAGATTTTTTGACTGCTGTATGTGTCCTGGGGAGAGATCTGCCAGATTTTCCCGGTTAAGCTTGTCCGCCTGCCGGTAGGCATGGTCATCCTTTTTTGACCAGAAATAATTTCTGTCCGTATTCAACAGGCTGGGCATTATCAACGAGGACCTTCACTATCTCGCCTTTTACCTCTGACTCTATCTCGTTGAACAGCTTCATTGCCTCGATTATACAGACCGTTTTCCCTTGTTCCACCCTGTCGCCAACCTCAACATATGCCGCTGAATCCGGTGATGGCGACCTGTAGAAGGTGCCTACCATTGGAGCTGTTATGGCGACAGTTCCCTCCGGTTCTCCGCCTTCGGCGGATTCCTTGGATTTCCCGGCGGCAGCTGCTGCGGCCTGATGCGCAACGGCCGGCTGAGAAACCACTATCGGCCCGCCCATTTCCCTCTTGACCTCTATCCTGAGGTTGCCTTCCTGGACAGCAAGACCGGAAATGTCCGCCTCTTCCGCTATTTTGATTATCTTTTTAATTAGATCGAAGTCCATAACAAACCCCGTATTCTATACCAAACGGATTTTACTCGCAACCACTAAACTCTTTCTATGTACTTGCCGGACCTTGTATCCACTTTCACCGAATCGCCCTGATTGATGAAAAGTGGGACCTGGAGCGATATGCCAGTCTCTAGTTTTGCTGGCTTCATGGCTCCGGATACGGTATCGCCCTTATACCCCGGTTCAGTCTCTATTACTTTCAGCTCAACTGAATTGGGTATATTAACGCCGATTATCTGGTCCTTGTAGTACATCAATGTGACAACTGATTCTTCCATGATGTACCCTGCCGCATCTCCTATCTTGTCCCTGGTAAGAGTGACCTGCTCAAAGTTTTCCTGGTTCATGAAGGTAAAATCATCCTTTTGGCGATAAAGGTATTGCATGTTCTTGTAATCAATGTGGGCTTTTTCAACTTTTTCGCCCGGCCTGAAGGATTTCTCTACTATGGCGCCGGTGATCATGTTCTTCATTTTGATCTTGATATTCGCCTGCTGGGCGGTCTTGGTGTGCTTATAGTCGATGACCTGGAACAGTCCTCCGTCCGCCTCTATTGACACTCCGGCTTTTGCTTCCGTTATTGCGATTGTAACCATAAAACCTGGTCATTTTACAGGAAAACCAGAAAGCTTGCAAGGATCGGTTTACTGTCGTAAAATAGGAGCCTATGCTTAAGTTAACACTTCCAATAATTCTCGGCTATCTGATCGGCTCGATACCGTTCGGTGTCATTCTTGGGAAGCTGCGCGGAGTAGATATAAGAAAGGTCGGTAGCGGCAACATCGGTGCGACTAATATCTACAGGAACCTGGGAGCTTTGCCGGCCATCATCGTGTTCGCACTTGACCTTCTTAAAGGTTCCGCAGCAGTATGGATCGCATTATTCATTATTCCTTCGCCATTAATTGCCGTGACATCAGGGATTGCCGCAGTCATCGGCCACACGTACCCCGTTTTCATCGGCTTCAAAGGGGGAAAAGGCTCGGCAACAAGCCTTGGCGTGCTTCTCGGCATTGCGCCTGATCTCTTCGTGATAGCCATGATCTACGTTGCTGCCGCGATCGCGGTCACAAGATACGTTTCGGTCACATCGATAACAGGCGTGATACTGGTGGCGATACTTATGTTCGTGTTCCATAAGCCTGTTGAATATTTGATAGCTGCCATAATAGTCGCTTTCCTTATCATTATCAGGCACATACCTAATATCAAGAGGCTTCTGTCCGGAACAGAGCCGAAGATCTGGGGGCAAAAATGAGCAAAATATCAATAATCGGGGCCGGAGCATGGGGAACAACATTGTCGATCCTCGCGGCCGAGAACGGACATTCGGTGAAGCTCTGGTCGTATGAGGAAGATGTCGTGAAAAGCATCAACGAAAAACGGGAGAACAACAAGTATCTCAATGGTTTCCAGCTCCCTCAAAATATCGAAGCTACCGGCGACCTGAAGGCGGCCGCGGACTGCGACATGATGATATTCGCCACGCCTTCACAGTACCTGAGGGAAACGCTCCGCAACGTCTCAAGGTTCGTTCAAAAAGGTTGTACTGTTGTCAGCGCGGTGAAAGGGCTTGAGTTAGAGACGCAAAAAACAATGTCAACCGTTGTTAAGGAGGAGATCCCGGCCAAAGCCATCGTGGTCATATCAGGCCCTAACATTTCAAAGGAGATAGCGCGGGGGCTTCCGGCCGCGACTGTCGCAGCTTGCAAAGATATTGAAACAGCAAAGATCGTACAGCAGGCATTGAACAGCAAGAGGTTCAGGGTTTACACGAACAGCGATGTGATCGGCGCTGAACTTGGCGGAGCGCTGAAGAACGTTATCGCCATCGCCGCAGGAGTGGTTGACGGACTTATGCTGGGCAATAATGCCAAGGCGGCATTGATGGTGCGCGGCATCGTTGAGATAATGAGGCTGGGGGTCGCGATGGGAGGAAAGTCCGAAACATTCAGTGGCCTCTCAGGCATAGGCGACCTGATAACCACGTGCAATTCAACATTATCAAGGAACCACTTCGTGGGAGTGGAGATCGCAAAAGGCCGCAAAGTCTCCGACATAATTACGAAAATGTACGATGTCGCCGAGGGTGTTCCAACTGCAAAGGCCGCCAGGGCGCTTTCAAGAAAAGTTAAGATAGAGATGCCGATAACCGAGGAGGTTTACTCTGTCATTTATGACGGTAAAGATCCTTTCAAGGCCATCTCCTCTCTAATGGCCCGCGACCTGAAGAATGAATAGTCCCTTGCCTACCCATGCCTACCGGCAGGCAGGCGGCAGGCAGGCAGAACGCGCAATTCTGGTTGATGTTGCCCTAAGAAAGAAAAGGATCGATCCCTACGATATTGCCGAACTGGAAGCTTTGGCTAAAACTGCCGGGGCAGTCGCAGTCGGAGAGATAACCCAATCAAGAGAAACCCCTGATATCAGGTATTTTATCGGCGAGGGCAAGGCAGCCGAACTCAAGGCTCTCTGTGCGTCAAACAAAGCCAATTTGATAATATTCAACGCAGACCTTTCCCCTTCCCAGACCAGGAACCTTCAGAATGAGCTTGGGATCAATGTGATCGACAGGGAGGGGCTGATACTCGATATATTTGCCCAGCACGCGCATACGCGTGAAGGCAAGCTTCAGGTCGAACTTGCGCAGGATAACTATACCCTGACGCACTTGAGCGGAAAAGGGATCGAACTCTCCCGCCTTGGCGGCGGCATCGGAACAAGAGGCCCCGGTGAAACAAAGCTAGAAATGGACCGCCGCAACATCAGGAAAAGGGTATCACAGCTGAAAAAGGAGCTGGAAGAGGTCAGGCGTCACAGGGGATTGCGAAGGGAAAGGCGCAGGCAGTCGAGAGTATCTGTTGCAGCAATAGTTGGTTACACGAACGCCGGAAAATCGACTCTGCTCAATACTCTGACAAAAGCAGGCGTTAAAGCTGAGGACAAGCTCTTCGCCACGCTTGATCCCGTTACCAGGATCTTGAAGCTGCCGGACAACAAGGAGATACTTTTGACCGATACTGTCGGCTTTATCCAGAACCTGCCGCACGACCTCATAGAAGCGTTCAAGGCGACGCTCGAGGAAGTAACTGAAGCTGATCTGCTCATACATATAGTGGACATATCACACCCCAATTTCATAGAACAGATCAATGCCACATATAAGGTCCTGGAGGACCTGAAAGCGGTGACCAAGCCGATGCTCACGGTATTCAACAAGATCGACAGATATGTTGGCGATCCTAAGGTTTTATTGAAGAAATACTCGCCGGCCGTTACGATCTCCGCACTTAACGGGACCGGCATAGAAGATCTGACAGCCAGGATAACCGGGTTGATCAAGTAGCCCCTAAAATATTTTCCCCTAAAACTGAAATTTTCTGAATTTATGTTCGATATATTTGCAGAGGTGAATAATATGAGCACGATATCTGGAGTAGTTTTTACTGATAAGAAAGGAATAATATATAGCGTCCGTGCAGATGCTGATCTTAATGATAGGTTTGGCAACCTTCATGTCTCAAGACAAGAGAATGGCATACTAACGGATTGGAGCATCACTTGCGGCAATGACAATAAATCGGTTGTCGATACAAAATCAAAGAAACCACTTAGGCGTGTTTTTGAATACGAAGAGAATGGCCATCCTGAACAGATGAATGATCTGGAACGCGAGGCGGAAGATAATGCCATCGTGCTTTATAATCTTTTACCGCAAGGTGAAGAGAAAGAATACGTAGCAGAGTTCATCAAGAACCTTGAAGCCCGCTCAATAGCGGAATAATACTTATAATCTAACGTAAGTATTTATTAAAGGATGATAATTATATGAGCCTAAGAGTAAATCCCGAAAGATTGGTTGGCCGGCCACTACTTAAAAGACCAATTATGACCGCTGTCGCGGCAGTATTGAACCCTCTTATAAAAAAACATACCCCGCTTCAAACCGCCCCATATAAGCAGTATGATGCTAATATGGGTTTCATTGATGCGATACCGGGTCATATTGCTCATCAAGTAACAGCAATATTAACAAATTTTAAAGTACTTAGGGAACCTGCAAGCCCTGATAATGAATATAATTTTGATTGTGATGTAGTATATATCGGCTTAAAGTTTAAGATAATCGGGAAAGACGGGAAAGCCTTTAAGGTCTCTGATAACGACGGAAGTTATTGGCCCACCTTTTTCCTGGATGGGGAGCAAGGCTTCCTTGATAAAGCAACATATAAAGTCGCACAAACCTTGTGGTCAAGTAGCGGGGTATTTGAGGGCTGGTCTTTAGGGCTTAGACACCACCACCCTCAAAATAGGGCCTTTAAACGTTTAGTGAGCGGTAAAAACTGGAAAGTTGTTTTTTTTTGCACTTCAACATAAGAGCCAGCCGGATCCGGGTAATTCAGGAAAATCTGTAGCTTAAGTAAGTTTTCTTCATTTAGGCGGCGTCAATTTCGGCGGGACACCATAAACCTTCTTATAGATCTCCGGGTACCTGTCTTTTCCACTGATTAGCATCATTGTAAGAGGCATTACTTTTTTGGCCAGCTTTGACATTTCAGCTGTAACTTCGCGGATATCCCACTGCGCGTGCTCATCTTCCCTGAACCTTGAAATATGATAAAGCTCCCTAGCATTGACGCCCAATAATACTCGTCGCCTGTGAGCATTGGTCAATATGTATTGCGCGAATATCCCCAGTTTTGGCTCCATTTCATAATAAAGGTCCTCTGTCCTGCACAGTATTTCCCTGAATTCCTTATCAAACTTGACCTCGCGTATCGCTTGTGGGATGGTCACTCCAAGAGATGGATCGTAATCCTGAACGGTGATCGTTGCTGTTCGATGCCTCTTCATCTGCGCAAAACAGGAAGCTGACATGATAATATCATAGGTAAGATTAGGGTATTCAAATTCCCTTAAATTAGCGTCATAGAATTCCATGTATTTGCATGCTGTCTTGACGATGTCTTTTTTCTTCGCCACGGTCATTTTCGATGCGGCTTTCCTGCAGTCAGTGAACGATGCTTTGGATATCGTGTGAAGGAGCGAAGCGACCAGGATATTGTCAGCATCTTTCGTATAATCTTCGAGCGATACAAGTTCCTTTTGGGCTCCTTCTTTCGGCTGCAGTTTTCTGAATTTAGCCAACTCGGCATAAGTTTTTGAGTCATAATCATTGGCTGCCGTGAACAAGATGATCGAAGGAGCAACTGCTTTCGCCAAGTTGAATATCTCCTGCCCTATCTGCCGCACCTCAGAATATGGATTTGATGCGAATCGCCTCACCATCAATTCAAGATTGCGTGCGTTAATCGTCAAGCCAAGCTGGCCTTGGGTTGCAAGTGAAGTTATGTACCTGGCATCTTCCTTTGCCCAGCCATCGAGGAGACTGAAGTTCTTCTCATTCTTTGCAAGATCCGAATTCTTCTTGAACACATGCTCCTTCAATTTTTCATAAGCTTTCTGATAAAAATCGTTCTGGGCCTTTATCATCGCCCTGAATTCCTTCGCGAAGACCGAGGATTTGATCTCATCCGGCATCACGTAATCATCGCCTAGCGTGATGTAGCGCTGGGATTTTTCTGTGAATGAACAGAGCCTGAAATGTTCGATAGCTTCGATGGCTAATCTTGAAACTCCTATGACGTCAAAATTGAAGACGGCGTGTTCCGCAACAGAGTGATGCCCCATCTTGAAGATTATCATTTCATTGGACTTGCGGGCTTTCTCAACTTCCTGACGGGCTGCCTTGCGGAGCTCATCGATCGGCCTTGGGTCGCGGCTTATGCGCGCATAGGCTGCTGACAGGGTTTCGGGCGTGACATCTGCCCTTTCAGGTGAAGACTTCTTTAATTCCTCGATAACTGTGGAATCGAGGTTATATCCAGCGAGGTTTACCTTCATTTACATCGTTCTTCCGATAGCTTGAGCGATCTTCCTTAAATCTTTCATCAATAACTCGAAGTTGTCAGGCTTGAGCGACTGAGCCCCGTCCGACAATGCTTCTTCCGGTTTTGGATGGACCTCGATTATCAATCCGTCAGCCCCGGCAGCGATCGATGCTTTTGCCATTGCCGGAACAAGGTCCCAAATACCTATGCCATGGCTCGGGTCAACTATTACCGGCAGATGCGTCAGTTTCTTGATGACAGGGACAGCATTAAGATCAAGCGTATTCCTTGTGTAAGTTTCGGGGGTCTTGATCCCTCTCTCGCAAAGGATGATATTCTTGTTTCCTTCGGATATCACATATTCTGCCGCCATAAGAAGGTCTTCAATGGTCGAGCCAGCGCCTCTTTTAAGGAGTACCGGCTTCTTCGCCTTGCCAACTTCCTTGAGAAGCGTGAAGTTCTGCATGTTGCGGGCGCCGATCTGAAGAACATCAGCATATTTTTTTACAAGCTCCACATCGCGGGTATCCATTACCTCCGTCACTATCGGAAGGTCCGTCTTTTTGCTCGCTTCAGCAAGGTATTTCAATCCTTCTTCGCCAAGTCCCTGGAATGAATAAGGCGATGTCCTGGGTTTGAACGCCCCACCTCTCAATCCTCTCGCGCCAGCCTTTTTCACTATCTCAGCTGTCTCAATTATCTGCTCCTTGGATTCAACGGAACAGGGACCGGCTATAACGCATATTGGTTCAGATGCACCAATCCTTATTCCATGCCCTATATCCACAACTGTATCTTCCTTCTTGAATTCCCTGGAGACCAGCTTGAAAGGTTTTCTGATAGGCACTACCTCTGCGACTCCCGGAAGAACAAGCAGGTTCTCAACGGCGACCGTTCTCTTGTCCCCTATCGCGCCGATGACAGTGCGCTCAGTGCCTCTGGACAAGTGCACCCCAAAACCCATTTTCTTCAATGTGTCGGTCACATGGCTTATCTGCTCATCGGTCGCGTCGGATTTCATTATTATCATCATAACTAGATCACCTCTAATACTAACTTAAATAATACAGTCCCTTCTTTGTCCCCTTCATGTCCGGCCGCAATTTCATCGCGCCCCTTAAATAGACATGCTTCATGCGTGATTGCGGCTTATTTGAATTCACGTGCATCAGCACCCTCACGCACTTGCGAAGGCTGCCGGGCACATCGATCTCGTAAGTGCATAGCAGCGGCGTGAAAAGCCAGCCCAGCTTGCGCGCGGCGATCGCCGGGAACTCCGCGTTCAGGTCCTTTGTCACCGAAAAGATCACACTTGCCACATTTTCTATTTTTACCTTATTGACCGCCGCCAGCCGTTTCAGGAGCATCAAGGTCGACGAGACTATTTCATCCCTCGTGTTCCTCCTGACGGTTATTGCACCCCTTATCCCTCTGATGTAACTCATATATTCTCCATTGTATTGACCTTGACAACGTCTCCCGAAAATACTTTTTTTATTTTACCATCGCTACAGCGAACCCGCAACTCCCCCTTTTCGCCGATCGACTCGGCAATGCCGTGTACCTCTCCCCTGGTAGTTTCGATCTTCACACGGCTGCCCAATGTCTGGCACAGGCCGCTCCATTCCTTTATTATGTCATCGTGCTTTTTGCCCAGAAAATCCCTGTATAATTTATCGAATTCTTCCAGGAATATCCTTAGGACCTTGTCCCTGTTCACGTTCAATCCAAGCTCAAATTTAATTGATGTCACCTGTTTTTTCAAGGCTTTCGGGAACAGGCTTATATTTACGTTGAGGTTGATCCCTATGCCGACAACTACCGTATTCTTCGCCGCCTCGCAGAGTATGCCTCCAAGTTTTTTGTCGGCTATAACGATATCGTTCGGCCATTTCACCCCCACGTCAAGCTTTGTAAGCCCCCGCAGCGTCCTGACCGCCGAAAGCAAAGAAAATATCGTTATAAGGGGCAGTTTGGATGGGCTTGAATAAGGCTTGAGTATAATTGAAAGGTAGAGCCCGCCCGGCGGCGATATCCAGCGGCGTCCCAACCTGCCCTTGCCTTTCAACTGCGAAGAGGCTATCACCACCGTCCCTTCCCCGTAGCCCAGCTGGGCAAGACGGCGGGCCTCATCGTTGGATGAGCCGATCTCACCCATAAAAAGTATCTTCTTGCCGATTATTTTTGTTCTTAGTTTGTTGATTTCCAAAGCTAAAATTTAAATGACAGGTTGACTTTGGTCAGGTCCGTTGACGGGTCCGCCGCGGAGGGGATGCTTTCCACGCAGTACAATACTTCAAGCAGTGTGTCCGTGGCAATATCCCAGTCAAAGCCGCCGTCGATCATCAGGGAGCACTGCGGATAATCACTGTCATAGGAATTGTCGGGCGCAAGCCTCCAATCCGCCCTGCTGAGGAACCTGAAGTTTTCCGTCACTACCTGAGTTACCTCCCCCCAGATGTCAACAACCCCCGCGCCGTTGCCGTTGCCGATGTACCTATTGAAGACGTCCAGGCCGGCAAAGAGGTCCTCTGAAAGCGCATCGTTCTCATAAAGATAATCCGTCCCGACCTTGGTGTACTTGACCCTAAATGTTGTGCCCGTCTCCCAGACATCCATTGAATTCACTTCAAGGCCGAACATGGAATTATGGGGGGCTTCGCCCTCCCCGAAACTGTATATTAAGTCCGTCTTAAGCTTCTGTGAGGGCGTGAAAGCGAAATCGAACGTGTACTTAGTGTCGCTTGGCCCGGCGGGATCCGCCTGCGGCTTGGAGAACAGCTGGTCCACATTCGTGTTCAGCTTGAAGGAAGGCAGGAATAATGCTCCGGGAAAATTATAATCCAGTACGACCTTTATCTGGTTAACTTCCACCTCCCCGAACGCGCTCAGACGCCTTGCCATGTAACCCACGCTGGTTCCCATGCCAAAAAGCTTGGAGGAGAACATTATGCTGTTGTACGGCCGAACATAGACCACATTGTTCTCAGACCTTGCGATATAATTTCCGCTCGCGTCCGCTTCTTCCGTGTGGACCACGGGTCCGGGGCCGCTTGTCACCTTCACATCCACCGGAGCTTCAAGCCCCAGATCAAGTTTCATGGCCCCTTCCACATCCAGGATCTTTGTTGAAAGGTTTGATGAGCCGCCGCCAAAACCCGAATCCATGGTATCGATATTTACCTTCACCTTAGCGTTGCCAGTTACTTTTTTTGAAAAGCTTGTCATAAGCCTGTACCTGTACAATGGCCCTATGGGGGCATACTCGCCCTCTATGGAAGTGTTCCTCGTGATAAGGTTCCCGAACATTATGCTTGTGCTGTAGGAGCCCGAAAAAGGCTTTTCTTCCTCTTCCTCGGGCATTCGCTTGAGCTCCGCTATTTCCGCGCGCAAGCTCCTTATTTCCGCCCTCAGGTCATCCCTTACTTTCTCAATGGCCATATCCGTCCTGTCGCCGGACTGACCGATGGCGTTCGCAAGTTTTGAAAGGAACATGGCGGTCTCATACCTTGTGATATTATTATTGCCCCTGAACGTTCCGTCAGGATAGCCCTGGGTGACCCCCAGGTTGACCAGGTCATATACGGAGCTCGCCGCCCAGTGGTCATCGGGAACATCCCTGAATTTTTTTGTCCCATACGAAACTTCTGTCTTTGGCAAGGGTTTTTCAACTGTAGCAGTTATTGTTTTAGCTTCAACTGTAACCGCTATTGTTCTGGCCTCAACGGTGGGAACAATGACCTCCGGAGTTGTTTCCAGCGCAAAACACCCCCAGCAAAGGATCATCATCAAGCCGAAAAATAACAAGAATTTCCTCATAAATCCTCTCTTTCCGCCTAGTATATCACTAGGCTGATAACAGTGTCAAAACTCGTAATTCAGACCGATCCCGAAAAGGTCGGAGGTTTCCGGCACAACAACCGAAAACTGCGCGATCCTGCTCGGGACAAAATAATACCTGTAAAAAACACCGAAAGTAAAGTTGGCGTATATCCTGTAATCAATGGAAATTTCCTGGGTAAAAGAGGAGCCGGGCACATCTTTTCCGAGCTTGCCCCGGCTGCTACCCACCCAATCGGATCTGCTCTTAAGCGTATATCGCTCGGCAAATGGCTGTGTCAGTTCTAAAGCTATATCCATCGTCCCATCCAATATCTTTTTATTGAACAGATTCAGCGGAACGAACTCGTTCTTTTCAAAGGGCAAGCGGTAGTCCTCTCCCACGGAATTGAACTTTAATTTGATGTCCGTACCCGTATCACTAACGTTCTTCATATAAAGTTCAAAAGCCAGGTAAAACTGGCTGAGGGGATGGTCATTCGAAGAAGCGCCCATTACCAGTTTTTCCGATAATTTATCTCCTTGATTGAATTGCAGCGAAAGTTCTTGCCTGAAAATATTGGGCATGTTCGTGGGATCTATAAAATCCACAAAAACGTACCTGGAAGTTGAAACAGCCTTTGTTTTGCCAAGAAAAGAAAGCTGCCCCAGCTCCCTGCCCACCTCCAGATTGATCTCACTTGTGCCGACAGTCCCGTTGCTTGCGACACCTCTTGCAACATATGCGGTTGTTACTTCATACGATCCCAGCATGGTCCCAATGGAAACGGAAGGCCTGGGCCTTGAAAAATAAGTGTAATCCTCGCTTGGCGCCACCCCGCTCAGGTCCCTGTGCAACACGGTTCCCGGGCCCATTGCAGCCTTGATCTTCACCGGATACTGAAGGCCCAGATCAACGCTAAAATTGCCTTCCATGTCCATCAGGGACGGGAATAAAGCTCTTTCCGTCTGCGAGTTATAACCTCCATCCATAGTGTCGATATTGACCTTCAAATTTGCGTCCCTGCCCATTGTTTTCTGGGCCGAATATTTAAGTCGATAGTTCGTCTCGGGCCCTAAAGGACCCCGCATTCTTGCATCATACCCGAGCAGATATCCGAAACTACTCCTGAGTTCCAGCGATCCGGAATACTCAAAGTCCCTTTTCATTCCCGGCTGGCTCTCAAGGCTTGTAATCTCGTTCCTTAACCATTCGATCTCCTCTTTAATATCGGAAACGTCTATTTCATAAGTCGCCGATTTTTTCAGGCTTAAGGCAAGCGTTGCCATGAAATACGCGTTCTCATATCTTGAAGTATCCCTGTTCCCTCGGAATGTCCCGTCAGGATAGCCCTGCGTAACATTTATTCCCCTTTCCACAAGATCATAAACAGCGTCATATGCATAATGGTCTTCCGGAACATCAGTGGGCATTTCCTGGCATGAAGCAGGCAAGCAGAAGGCATAAATGGATAACGATAATATCAGCAAAACAAATAGCTTTTTCATATCATTTCCAATATAACTTTCACAATATCAAAAACTGCATGAGGCTTTTTAACTTTATTGATATTTTCTCTGACCTGGGGATCATTCTTCAATTCGTCTATCATTTTAACGATCTGTTTCGGGTCCTTGCATATCCTGCCGATCCTGTGTTCCAGGACATACTTGACATTGCCTTCTTCTTGGCCGGGAAGCCAGCTGGTGATTATCATCGGCAGGTCCTTTGCCAGAGCCTCGAACACGGCGCCAGGCCCTCCCTTGGTTATTATCAGGTCGGACGCGTCCATCACCATCGGCACTTCGTTGGTGAATCCGAATATCTTGGCCGAAAAGCGGAGCTTCATGCTTTCAAGCTTTTTCTTTAAAGCTTCGTTCCTCCCGCATATCACGATAAGCTGCATATCCAGGCTGGAAGCATTGAGCTCGCTGGCGATCTCAAATATGTTGCCCGCGCCTTCGCCTCCCCCCATCACAAGTATGGTGAAAAGGTCCTTTTTAAGGCCCATGTTAGCCCTCACGGAGGCCTTGTCCTGATTTTCGGAGAATCGCGGGTCTATTGGTATGCCCAAAACCTTGATCTTATTTTCTGCAAGTCCTTCCTTCAAGCATATCTGTTTTGCCTCCTCGGTGGCCACGATCATCACGTCCGTATCAACGCTTACCCACGATTTATGAAGATCCACCGGGTCCATCCCCACCGTGACAAAAGGGATATGACGGCCGTTCTTCTTCACGGCTTTAATGGAAAGATGGTTGACAAGGGGATGGACGGAGACAAGGATATCGGGCTGTTTCTCCCTGAATATCCTTGATATCTTGTTCAAAATGAACGGTGAAGCTATCTTTTCAAGGATATCAAGCATTGTGTCGTTGTTGAGGCCAAACCAGAGCATCCTCCATAACCACGGTGCATACCTGATGACGGGAGCGTACGCCTTTGCAAAGATGTTCAGGAACGGGCTTCCGGCCGCAAAAACGTCTATCGCTTCCTGCTCCACCTCGTCGCCTTTCAGTCTTTTTACGGCGGACATGAGCGAATTTGCGGCAGCCCTGTGCCCCCCGCCGGTATCGGAGAATAAATACAATATCTTCTTTTTTCTTCTGTCATTTGTCATTTGGATCTTTTCATTTGTACCCGTCCGGATGTTTTAAGTGCCATGCCCAAGCAGATTCAATGATCTCATTAAGGTCACTATATTTAAATTTAAATCCCAGTTCCTTCTTTATCTTTTCGCTGCTTGCCACAAGCTTTGGCGGATCCCCTGCGCGGCGCGGGACTTCCACTGCTTTAATGTCTTTTCCCGTCACTTTACCGCATAGGTCAATGACCTCCCTCACCGAATAACCCTTTGACGAACCAAGGTTGTAATAGGAATAACCGGTGGCCTCACCAAGGCGCTTCAGCGCGAGCACATGCGCCACCGCGAGGTCTCTAATATGGACATAATCCCTTATGCACGTGCCATCAGAGGTATTGTAATCCGTGCCAAATATCTGGATGTTCTCCCGCTGGCCCAGCGCAACCTTTAATACAAGGGGGATAAGATGGGTTTCCGGATCGTGGTCCTCACCGAGGTCATTTTCCATGTCCGCACCGGCGGCATTGAAATAACGCAGGCAGATCGATCTTAATCCGAAGGCCGTATGGCACCACTGAAGGTATTTCTCAAATATCAGTTTTGTCTCGCCATATGGGCTTGTCGGCCTTAGCTCGGATTCTTCGTCAATGGGCACCTTTTTTGGATCGCCATACACTGCAGCTGAAGACGAGAAAATGATCTTGTTGACATCGCATTCCTTCATTGCTTCCAGGAGGTTGAATCCGCCAATTAGATTGTTCTTTATGTACTTGAGCGGCTCTTTAACTGATTCGCCCACCGCGATAAACCCCGCAAAGTGGACGACAGAATCGATCTTTTCTTGGATCAAGGCCTTTTGGATGCTTTCTTTATCCAGGAGGTCAGCTTTCACAAATGAGGCCTTTTTGGGCAGGGCTTGCCTGTGCCCGTATGATAAATTATCGAATACTACTACATCGAAGCCCTGATTTATAAGCTCTCGCGTGGTAACAGAGCCGATATAACCGGCCCCACCGGTAACTAATACCCTCACTATTATCCTACCTGCCGGCAGGCAGGCCTTTCTTCTTTGCAATGGCCTTCCTGTAAACGGCCTCTATCTCCTTGGAAATGATCGGCCAGTCATATTTTGTCTCCACAAGCTGCCTTCCGCGCGCCCCCATTGATTTTATCAGTTCAGGATTGTTCAGTATCTTTATGACAGCATCCGAGATCGCGTCGGGATCCTGCTTGGGGACAAGCAGGCCGCTCTTGCCCACATCCATTACGCTGTTCACACCCGGGATGTCAGCGGCAACCACGGGCGTGTAGCAGGCCATCGCTTCCAGCTGAACGATGCCGAACGCCTCCAGCCTGTTAATTGAAGGAAGAACGAAAATAGAAGATGTTGTATATAATGCAGATAGTGTATCCAGGTTGACAGTGCCATAAAAGGTTACGGTACTCTCAAGCCCGAGCTTCTTTATCAGGTTAACGATCGAGGGCTTTTCCTCCCCTTCGCCGCAGATGACAAGCTTTGCGTCGGGATGAGCAGCCAGGATCTTCGGCATGGCAGCAACAAGGAAATTCACTCCCTTGTTCGCGGCAAGCCTGCCAAGGAACAAGATCTGTTTTTTCTTGTCCTTCATTGGATCTATCCCCTGTTTCTTTACGGACTCATCGAGCTTGTCATGATAGACGCCTATTGGTATTGCGTTGTATTTCATGTTTTTGATGACCGGTGATGTGGAGGCATAAGATACCGAAGTTGAAATGATCTCATCCACCTTGGGCAAGAACAATCTTGCGTACCAGTCCATAATCGATTCAAACCCGTGCGTAATGAACTTGGGGACCGGAATGCCAAAGAATTGCCCTGTAACGGTAATATCGCAATGAAAAGTGGCGACAACAGGCAGCTTTGCCTTTCCGGCTACGCTTCTTATAAAGCTGTGCGGCGGGCAGTGGATATGCACAACATCATACCCTTCAAGCATTTTCATGTTGAATGAAAGCGTGATGGGCAGGTAATACAGGAAATCTATCGCCGAAAGCCTCTTTATCTTGACCCCGTCGATGACCTCCTCTTTTTTGGCCTTTTTAGCTCTCGGCACGTTGCACGCGATCACCGTAACATCGTGGCCGTTCTTAACCAGCTGGATGGACAGGTCCTTTACATACTTTTCCGTTCCACCAGTATGTGGATAAAAATACGGGGTCAGCATCAGTATTTTCATTTAAATACCCCCTTCTTTAAACTTGACTCTTTCAAAAATAGGCTCCAAAGCGAATATAGAGCCAGGAACATGTTCTTATTAATCCTGCGCAAAAAGGACGGGCTTATATAAGGCCATGCCATGCATCCTTTGCACTTTACGTCCCTGCCATGCAGAGATACTGCAGCCTTGACCTCCTTTCGTTTAAGGATATTTGCAAGTTTCTCATCCAATTTTACGGATGACTTCTGCAGATAAAAACACGGCGAAACCAGCGTATTATCGGGAAGCAAGGTCAGGCTTGATGAGCCCGCCGTGCAAACCGGCCACCTCACATCGTTCCCGCCGCGCTTTATGATCTCAAGGCTTGCTAAATTCAATCCTGCGTTCTTCCTGCCAATGTACCTTGAGATGTAATCCACTGATTCCCTGTCAAACCCCTCAAAACCTGACCAATTATACACTGGATTTATCCAAAGTAGAACTCCCAACTTCTGAGCCAGGTCAACCATATCCGGCAGTATTTGTATGCTATCCCTTGTAATTGTGAAGTTGATCAGAGGCAGTTTCCCAAGGCCTTTCGCGGTCTTTATTCCTTCCATGACCTCATTGTAACAATCAACGCCCCTGATCCTGTTGTGCTCCTCGGGGATGGCGGCATCCAGGGAGAAGATAAGATGGTCAACATTCGCTGTTATCTCGGTTGCTTTCTCGGCATAGGCGATGCCGTTCGTGGTAAGGATATTGAAAAATCCGAGCCTTTTTGATTCTTTAAGTATCTCCGGCAGGTCGTCGCGAAGTGCAGGCTCTCCCCCCGTAAAATTCATGACCGGCACTCCCAGTTTCCTCAGGTCACGCAACGCCCTCTTTACCTCATCGATCCCCGCCTCTTTAATGTCCTGATGCCCTTTATTTTGCCATACTTCGCAAAACTCGCAGGTATCGTTGCACCTGAGGGTCACATTGTAATTACATACAAGTGGTCTCACTGCGCGGTCTTAAAACCTCTCCCGAATATCCCGATAAATCCGGCAATTATCATGGTCGCGCCAAGCACGTGAAGGGAAGCCCGAACACCCCATATGTCCGCAATTGCTCCGAATATTATCAGAGGAACGGTAAAGGCGGAATTTATCAGCATGTTCTGCACGCCAAAAACCCTCCCTCTCATTTCTGCCGGCACTTCCGATTGAAGTATCGTCTGTATCGAAGAATTGATCAGGATATTGCACACACCAAGCAAGAAGATCAGCAAAAATGAAAACTTGATGTCGCTGATCGAGGCGATCGTGAACAAGGAAGCCCCTGATAAGAGAAAACTTGCGACCACTATCGTTGATTTTTTGAAATAATATCCGACTCTTCCCAAAAACCACATCCCTGCGAACATCCCGAATCCCGCGGCGATCACAAGGTAACCAAAGTTCTTCTCCCCTATCATCAAGACATCCTTTGCATAAGAGATCGCAAGAAGGCTCACCACCGCCAAAGCCGAGGTTGAAACGAACATCTTAAAAAGCGAATAGCCGATGATCACATTCCTGTTTATATAGCTGAATCCGTTGACCAGGTCTTTCACTATGTTCAGGGGCTGATGGCCTCCTTCGGGAGCCTGATACTTTAATGGCACCAGGAATATAAGCCCTGCTGAAATGAAATAAAAAGTGGCGGACAGCGCGAACGTTCCCTGCTCTTCAAGCCAATTGAAGATCGGCGCGCCAAGTCCAAATCCGATCATTGACGCCCCCATCCAGGTCACCATAAAAAGCGAGTTCGCAATGATAAGGTTCTTCTTTTCCACAAGTTCGGGTATTGAGGATGATTCCGCAGGGGCAAAAAATTGTGCAATAGTATAAATGAAAAGACTTACAAGAAATATCAAGGCTATCGATTTGTGAACGAGCGGCACAAGCAGAAATATCAATATCCCCCTCAAGATGCAAGAAATTACCATTATGCCCTTCCTGTCCAATCGATCCGCATATACGCCGGCAAGTGAGCCGAAAAGGATCGAGGGGATACCGAAAGCCAACATGGGGATGCTTACCCCGAGGTTGGACCTTGTGATGGAATATGCAAGTATCATCAGCACGTAGATAAAGACCCTGTCGGCAAGCTGCGACAGGAGCTGCCCCATCCATAGGAGCAGGAATCCGGGATTCGAAAGAACAGCAGAAAATCTTGGCCTTGTCATATGACCGCCTTTAACCTCCTTATGTCCTGTCCCGTATGATCGGAGATCAATTCCTTGAACACTTTTGCCGATATCTCGATGTCCTTTCGGGTAAGGTCCGCGGTATCGGCTCCGTAATCCCCCCTTAACCTGCTCACGATCAGCGGAAGCTTCTTGTATTTTTTCTCAAGCATATCCTCTGACGGAAGAAATCCCTCGATGTCACAAAGTTTGACCTCGAACGCTCTTGAGGTGATATCCGCATCTGTGCTCTCATGTAAAGCGAAAAGGGAATCAAGCAAAAGGTCAAAGAGCTCTACGTTCTTCTGCCTGTCCTCGGTTATCGTGTCAACAAGCCTTAGAATGTAAACGCCGGCATTCAATTTCTCTTTTTCCTCTCTTAATCGGTAAAAGCTCTCGATGGTCTCGCATTGGCTTATGATGTCGAGCGTCCTTGCCGAAGCCAGCAGCAGCTGATTGCAAGTGAATATTTCAAGCCTTCCCCCGAACTTGGAAGAGGTGCGCCTTGCACCTTTTGCTATGGCATGTATTTTGCCCTGCTGTCTGGAAAATAATGTTATTATCTTGTCCGCTTCGCCAAAGTTCCTGCTCCTGATATTAATCGCTTCAACATTATAAAGTGGCATGCCTAGAATTTAACACAAACGCAAAGAAATTGCCAAGAGCAATTTTTTATCGTATAATGCATGGAAATGGCTATGGCAGGTACAAAGATAAAGATACTTCTTGCCGATGACGAGGCGAACATCAGGCTTCTTGGGGAAAAGCTCCTCAAGGAAGCGGGATATGATGTTGTTATAGCCGCCAACGGCAGCGAAGCCATTGAAAAGGCTATAGCGGAAAAGCCCGACCTTGTGATAACGGACATAAAAATGCCTCAGAAAACAGGATTTGAGGTCTGCAAAACATTGAGGAACGATCCCGTCCTCGCCCATGTGCCGATAATCATACTCTCAGCTCTGGGGGACGAGTTCAACAAATTAACAGGGTTCGAGGGCGGAGCGAACGATTTCATCACAAAGCCTTTCAGGGCGGATGAACTGAAAGAAAGGGTATCACTGCTTTTGGAGCGGATAACCAAGAAGCCTTCTGAGGTCATTGAAGTTCAGGAAGCCGTCCCGCAAAAGATCGTTCTTGTCCCCACTGGCGCCGAAAATCTGGACAAGCTGCTTGGAGGAGGACTGCCAAAAGGCTCGAATATTTTAATGATCGGTGCTGTAGGTCGGGGGAAATCAACTTTTACGCGCAGATTCATCCTGGAAGGACTTTCGAAAAACGAAAGCTGCCTTTTCGTGATGGTGGACGATGATCCTGTCATGGTGAGGGGCGAATTCGACAGATCAATTCACGGGGCAACTCCTGCTCAATACGAAGTGAAAAACATCCTAAGGTTCGTTGACGCGTTCAGCTGGTCCTCCGGCCAGGAAAAAAAGAACGAGAAGTTCAAGATCGAAGGGGTACTGAGCCTGGAACAGCTATCGAACCTGATAAGTCTTGCTGGGAATGAGATCGGGCAATCCATCCACAGAAAAGCAGGGGGACGCAGGGTCATAGATTCCGTATCAAGCTTCTTTGTCAACTTTGAGCTGCCGGCAGTGCAGCGTTTCCTTTCCCAGATCGGAAGGACAGCGCACGCATTCGGGGGCGTAACAACGCTTTACACTGTCGAAGAAGGAGCGGTGGACGAGCAGGGATTGAACAATATCAAATACCTGATGGACGGCGTCCTGGAATTCAAAGAAGACTACGGAAGAAGGAAAGCCCGCGTTTCGAACATGAAATGGATCAAATTTGAAAAGGATTGGGTAGAAATTTAGTTGTAGTCATTCCCGACAGCATGGTGTCGGAAATCACTACAGTCGATCCCTCTTAGTATTGTCAACCACTTATTTTTTGCGTAATTATAATGTTTTTTTAAAACGAGATTTGGTATAATAATTGCTGTCATTCCAACCGAGGTGATGCAAATGGAAACACGTAAGCCAAGGATACTTATCGTTGACGATGAAGAAGACATGCTGCTTTTATACAAAAATATCCTCAAGAAAGATTTCAATATGGTTGCCGCAAAAAATGGAAGGGAAGCGATCAAAAGAACATCCGAAGAGGCCTTTGATCTTATCATACTGGACATCATCATGCCGGATGTTAGCGGACTGGAAGTCCTGAAAAATATCAAAGAAACGGACAGCACTACGGATGTGATCATGGTCACTGCCTCAAAGGAGGTCAAACCCGCTGTTGAATCCCTTAAACTCGGCGCTTTTGACTACATTATCAAGCCTTTTGAAGTTGATGATCTTCTTTCAACAATAAGAAAGGCGCTGGAACGAAGGTCTATCATCAGGGAAAACATATACCTTAAACAGGCGCTTGATGAGCGCGCGGGCATGGGCCAGCTTATCGGCAAGAGCGACAAGATAAGGAAGATCTACGACATCATTGAGAGCGGAGCAAGTAGCGACAGCACGATACTTATTACGGGCGAATCCGGCACGGGAAAGGAGATCGTGGCGGAAACGGTCCATAAGAAAAGCAGGCGGAACAATATGCCGTATATCATAGTGAACTGCGCCGCCATCCCTGAAAACCTGCTTGAATCAGAGATGTTCGGGCATGAAAGGGGTGCTTTTACCGGCGCCATGGAGCGCCACATAGGCAAATTTGAGCTTGCCAACGGAGGGACCATATTCATGGATGAGATCGGGGAAATGCCGATGCCGATGCAGGCCAAATTACTGCGCGTTGTCCAGGAGGGTTCCGTTGAACGCATTGGCGGAGAAAAGTCCATCCCCATTGACGTAAGGATAATCGCGGCGACCAATATCGACATCAAAAAGGCGGTTAAGGAGAAGAAGTTCAGGGAGGACCTTTATTACAGACTTAACGTCATCCCCATTAATCTTCCCCCATTGAGGGAACGGATGGAAGACCTGCCTCTTTTCCTCAGTTATTTTATCGATAAATACAACAAGGAATTGAACAAGAACATCACGAACGTGACAAAGGAAGCAATGGAAGCGCTGAAAAACTATTCATGGCCCGGCAATGTGAGAGAGCTTGAGAACCTGGTTGAGCGCGTCATAACCCTGACAAATGACGATCACATAGATATCCGCCACATCCCGCTTGATATCATCAATGTGAACAGGTCAAATAAAGAGGAATTTTCCCTTGAAGAAGGTTCCTTCCTTAAAGCTGTGAGGAATTTTGAAAAGAAGCTTTTAACAAAAGCCATGGAAGCGTCCGGCGGCAACCAGACGGCCGCGGCAAAGATGCTGGGGATCCACAGGACAACTTTGATCTCAAAGCTGGAAGTTTACGGGATTAAAAGTTAGGAGATCCCAAGCTTACTTTTTATTTTATCCATGACCTTTAAAGCGGCTTGTTCCCCCGCCCTGATAAGATATTCGCCGCGGTTAAAATCCAGAGCAGAAATATTCTCTTTTACGGGTACAATGACCAGATCAGCATATTTATTGAGGTTTTTACTTTGGTCCCTTGAAGCAATATCAATAGCCCTTTCAACGATCTGCCGGATATTCTTTGGCCCTTCCTTTAAGACCACATCCGGGACAACATCTATCGCGATAACATAATCCGCGCCCATGCCCCTGACAACATCCGCCGGCACATTATCAACCATAAGCCCGTCCATCAAGAACTTTCCGTTGAATTCAAATGGAGAAAAGATCCCCGGTACAGATGAGCTGGCGTGGACGATCTGCGCAAGATTCCCCTTATTTAATACCACCTTTTCACCTGTTTTAAAGTCGGTTGCCACCACAGAGAAAGGGACGCGCAGGTCCTCGATGTTCGTGTTCCCGATATGCTTTTTTAAGAATTCCTCGATCCCTACTACTGAAATAGGCCATACGCCTTTAAAATCAAATCTGGTTATCTTGAACAGCCAATCTGTGGTTTTAGCATATTTGATTATGTCATGGATATCCATGCCGCCTGCATAAAGTGCCCCGATCAAGGCTCCGCTGGAAGTCCCGGCAATATAATCTATTGGTATCTTATTTTCGATAAGGGCCTTAAGGACTCCGGCATGTGCCGCGCCACGGGAGTTTCCCCCGCCAAAAGCCAACCCGACTTTTTTATGCCGTTTGAATATCCGCCTGATGGTACCTTTTACTCTTTCATAAGTGGACATAATGAGGTTATATTATCAGAAACGGAGGAAGGCTTCAAATATCAGAACGATCGGCGGCTTCCTGATCTGCTCCTGCCCATCCTTACCCATAAATCGATCATCCAGTCATACTCCTCAACAGCAAATGGAGAAAATGAAAAATTGCGAAAGAGGCCGGAATACGCAGCGTTGATATGCCCCATCCTGAAATATCTTTGTTCCCAAAGGAACCTTTGAGCTTCATCATCGACTGTTGCATGAGGCTTTTTACCGGGAGCTGGGCTGATGAGGATGCATCGTCTTGCTCCCCTTACAAGCTGGGGGAAGTAATCCGGCAAATTGTGGACACATTTCATGGCTGATTTCTGGAAATAGACATCGAAACCTCGCGCTATAAGGGCTGTCAATGCAGGAGGGAAAGAGCTGGTATTAAGCAGATCCCCTTTAAAGAACTTTATCTTTCTGTCCCTTAACGGACCTCCCGGATATGCCCATCTAAAATCGATTTCAATTTCATCCCTTGATACTTGCACGATCCTAATGCTTGACCTCCTTACACCAAGCATTTTTAGGTCAAGGATCACAAGATGAGCTAAGTTCGCATCGACATCCCTGATATTCCAGAAATAACTTTCATAACGATGCTTTACCGCGTCACGCATAGCTTCTTTGGAAGGACTGCCCGGGCCCTTGTCGTATCGTCCCCAATCAGCAAGAGCTCCTTTAAGCCTTTCGGCGCTCAAACTCTCGGTATCTATACCGACAAGTACCTTTGCATCGGTACAAAATAGCGGATTGGCTGTATCGCCACCCCACGCTCCATATACAACGGTATAATCCCTGCCATGAGGATTTACCATTGCCCTGTGCGCCACATTATAACCGGCCTGTACAGGATGCATCCCTTTCTTCTTGACTATGCCAATATTCCCTATGTCTATACCATGAGTAAAGGGAAGCCCAGCTCTGATAAGCCCCTTTAAGGCAAAAGATGCACTTTGAAATCGGCTTTTTATACGATTAACTGTCATAGAGAACCACCGATTATTCTTCGAAAGATTTAAAGAATAATTTCAGTGTTAATGAGGATATTTTATTAGAAAATTATACTACAAAGACACTAATTTCGCGGAATGTATCCCTTTTACTTTTTCAAGTTCTTTCAAAACCTTATCGGAAACCGGGCCGTCAATATTTAGCACCATAACGGCCTTTTCTCCGGCTTTAACACGACCAACCTCCATGCCCGCGATATTGACGTTGTTCTTGCCAAGGACCGTCCCCACCTGTCCTATCATCCCCGGTTGGTCGATATTCGATGCGATGATAAGATATCCGGAAGGTGTTGCATCAACGCTGAATCCGTCGATATTGACTATCCTTTCGCCGATCGTAGAGAAAAGGGAGCCCTCCACTTTCCTCTTCTTGTCATCGGAGCCGATCGATATCGATATCTTATTGGCAAAGTCAAAACATTCGGTGCTTTTTGTTTCCGTTATGTTTATCCCGCGCTCCTTCGCGACCAGCGGGGCGTTCACAAAGTTGACTCCCTCTTCCATGGCTTTTTCAAGAAGCCCTTTAAGCACTGCAACCGTAAGGGGAGCTGTATCTTTTCCTCCCACTTCACCGAAATAGCCGATCTTTACTTCAGTTACCGCGCCTTCAGCTATCTGGCCTGCCAGGCTGCCCATCTTTTCGGCGAGCTTCATATATTGAGCCACAGCTTTTAGTACTTCCGGTTTCATGGACGGAATATTGACAGCGGCTCTTGCTGATCCGCCTTTCAGCACGTCTATGATCTGTTCAACAACGTCGATCGCAACATTGACCTGAGCTTCCACGGTCGCGGCGCCAAGATGAGGCACAGTGATGCAATTGTCCAAAGTAAGAAGAGGATTTGTCGGCTCAGGAGGTTCCTTATCGAACACATCAATTGCCGCAGCGGCAACTTTTTTGGACTTGAGAGCTTCCGCAAGGTCGTTCTCGTTTATAACTCCGCCTCTCGCGCAGTTGACTATCCTTACGCCATCCTTCATCATCTTGATCTTTTCCGCATTGATGAGATTAGCTGTGTCCTTGTTCTTTGGTAGGTGCAGAGTGATGTAATCGGACTCTTTGATCACCGAATCCATATCCTTCAGTTCAACGCCGAGCTTGTCCGCGTATTCCTTTGTGACAAAAGGATCGTAAGCGACCACTTTCATCCCGAAGGCGATCGCATATGCGGCGACATGGCTTCCGATCTTGCCAAGGCCTAGAACGCCTAAAGTCTTGCCATATACCTCAACACCGGTGAACTTGGATCTCTCCCATTTGCCCGCCCTTAAAGAGATCTGGGCCTGAGGTATGTTGCGTGACATGGCAAGTAGCATCGCGAATGAATGTTCTGCGGCAGCGATAGTATTGCCTTCCGGAGAATTCACTACGATAATACCCTTTTTGGTCGCGCTTGGAAGGTCCACATTGTCAACGCCAACGCCCGCCCTCGCGATGATCTTAAGCTTCTTACCTGCCTCGATGATCTTCGGGGTCACCTTTGTTTCGCTGCGAACGACAAGCGCGTCATATTCCGGGATTATCTTTACAAGCTCTTCTTCCGGAAGGCCGGTCTTCATGTCCACTTCAAAACCGGCATCACGGAGCTTTTTCAGGCCGCTCTCGGCGATCTTATCGCTTGCCAGTACCTTCATTTAAGTATCTCCTCCACTGCGGCAACAGCGCTTCCCATCCTCACCTTTGCGCCCATTTGTGAGCCGACCATTTCGAGCGCTGAGAATGCGGTCACCATGTCCATTTTGTCCATGTACCCAAGGTGACCTATCCTGAATATCTTACCTTTCAGGTCTTCCTGGCCCCCTGCAAGCACTACGCCATATTGCTCCCTGACAGCTTTTCTCAGTGCTTCGGCATCAATTCCAGCAGGTGGAATGACCGGTGTTACGGCCTTGGATGCACAGCTGTCTTCTGTAAGAAGCCCGAATCCTAGGGCTTTAACCCCGGCTCTGACGGCTTTTGACATTTTTTCATGACGCACAAAAATATTTTCTAGCCCTTCCTTCTTAAGCATTTTTAATGATACCTGCAATCCAAATGCGATCGTAAGGCAAGGTGTCCACGGCGTTTCGCCGGTAGCGGCGAACTTCTTTGCTGCACCCAGGTCAAGATAGAACCTCGGCATCTTTGATGCCTCATAAGCCTTCCATGCCCTCTCTGACATGCTGACAAAGGAAAGCCCCGGAGGCACCATGAAAGCTTTTTGGGAGCCTGCAGCAACCACATCAAGCCCCCACTCATCAACTCTTAGGTCCGCCGTAAGCAGACCTGATACCGCATCAACAATGATCAGCGCGCCGTGGGATTTAACAGCCTCAGCTATCGCCTTCACATCATTGAGGACGCCTGTTGATGTCTCATTCTGCTGGAAAACCACAGCCTTGATCTCCTTGTTCTTGTCCTCTTTTAATTTTTGCTCGATGGCTTTCGGGTCCGCAGCTTTTCCTCTTTCGATTTTCATGTCATCCACGTTCAATCCATAGGCCTTCGCGATCTTCACGAATCTGCTGCCAAATGCCCCTATATTAACGATCAATACCTTGTCGCCAGGAGACAGGGTGTTAACCAGAGCTGCTTCCATCGCTCCTGTTCCGGATGCCGTAAGAATAAGGACATCATTTTTTGTCTGATAAGCCCACTTTAAGCCCTCTGTAACTTCAGTCAATACCGCCTTAAAATCAGAACTCCTGTGGTTAATCATCGGATGGCTTAAAGCTGAAAGAACCTCCGGTGGGACGGGTGTGGGGCCGGGGATCAAAAGATACTGTTTTAATGCCATATTACATTTTCCTTTCTAATTTTGAAATATCTTTAGTATGAAGCTGAGATTCTCACTTCATACTTGATATTATCTTAACGATTAATCCCTATGCCAGTGAATCTCCACGAATTTGTCGCCCAGGCGGAACTTAAATTCCTCATCTCCGCCTTTATAGCATTTTTTCAGGTGATGCCCTATCCTGGTGGCCAGAGCATCGGAAGTGGTCTCAACGTAAATGCCTCCATTTCGTTTTTCCACCAACATCAACCTATCCAATGGATTATTCTCCTTGGCCATTCGCTCTTCGCTTTTGATGATATTGATCATTTCATCAAGATGTTCGTTTACGAACACACCGGAAAGAAGAACCTTTCCCATTGCATATTTATCCTCAATTTTCCTGTCAGCAGGACATTTCTGAAAATGCACTTTGGGATTTTTCTTGGCTTCTGTAAGAAGGGCTTTATCAAATCTCCAGTGTTTTTTGTGATAAACAGCTTCGCAAGTGGGGCATACGGTAGGCTCCGGAAGCCCCTTGCCCGAAATATACGGATCGGGGAGTGAGCCTCCCCTATAATCTTCAAAATGATTATGGGTCGATTGAGTCATTCTTTACCTCTTTGAATACTGGAATCTCTTTCTTGCGCGCTTCTGGCCGTACTTCTTTCTTTCTTTCACCCTCGGGTCCCTCGTCAATAATCCCGCCTTTCTCAGCACAGGCCTGAGCTCGGGATTTGCAAACGTGAGGGCTTGGGATACCGCCTGCCTTACCGCCCCGATCTGAGAGGCATAGCCTCCACCGTGGACATCGGCGCGTACGTCATATTTGCCAAGAGTATTGGTGATAACGAACGGCTCCATTGCCATTTTGCATAATATTTTCCGTTTTACTGCGTATTCTTCCATCGTCCTTCCATTGATGATATAGCGTCCTGTTCCGGCAGACAGCCAGACCCTTGCCCCCGAAGTTTTCCTGCCGCCTTTTCCATGATATTTAATAAGTTTTGGAGGCTTCTTTATTGTGGGTGCCTTTACCTCAGCTTTATGCTCCTCTGCTATGGCGATCTTTTCCGGCCTTTTTGGGGCCTCAGCAACGATCTTCGGAGCTTTCTTTACCTTTAGCTCGTGCCTAGCCGCCGGAACAGCTTTCTTGGCTTCTTTCTTCGGCTTTGCAGCCGGCTTTTTTTCCACCGGAACTGCCTTCTTCTTTATTTCCTGCTTTACCGCGGGAGCGGTTTTCCTGGTTATCTTCTTATCTTCCTTTTTCATATATTTTTATCCCCTTACAGCTTTATTTCTTCGGGTTTTTGCGGAACATGTTTGTGAGCAGATCCCGCATAAACCTTCAATTTTTTCAACATGGCTCTTCCAAGCCGATTCTGGGGTAACATCCCCCATACCGCGTGCGTTATCACTTTTTCCGGATATTTTGACATCATCTTTTCGAAATTAAGCAGCTTGTCCCCCTTGGGATAGCCGGAATGGGTAAAATACAGTTTCTGAACGGCCTTTTTGCCGGTAACAACAATCCCCTCTGCATTTATGATTATGACAAAATCCCCTGTGTCCAAATGCGGCGTATATATGGCCTTCCCCTTGCCGGAAATTATCTGTGCCACCCTGCTGGCAAGCCTGCCCAAAGTTTTGCCCTTGGCATCAACGAGATACCATTTTCTTTTGATTTCTGAAAGCTTCGTGTTATATGTTGCCGTTCTTTTCATAAGATTAGTATTTTACCTCACTCAAGTAAAGCCCACAAGGAGCAACCACTCTTGCTCTTTCCTTGCTGGCCTTGCCGTTCAAACGCTCCTTCATGAAAGAGATCGATTTTCTCTCTGTACCTATCTCGATCAAGACACCTACAATGAACCTGACCATTTTATAAAGGAACGAATCGGCCTTGATCCTTATCGATATGAGCTTCCCGCTACCGAATTCCGGCCTTATTGCACAGATCTCCAGCTCATGTATATGCCTCACATAATGGTTCTGACTGCTCCCGGTTGAACAAAAATTCCTGAAATCATGCCGCCCCATCAGAACCTTTGAGGCCTCTTCCATCCTCTTAATATCAAGATTTTCCGTAATATTAAGAGCCCTGTCCCAGTACATCACCGGGAAATCGCCCCCATTATAGATAAGGTAGATATATTCCCTTATCTTTGCATCGCGTCTTGCGTCAAATCCAAGCGGAACGTCCTCCGACCTGGAAACCCTTAACCCGCTCTCTAGCCTGGAATTCAAAGCGGCCGCAAAACGCTGCCCCGGTATCATTGAACCTGTCTTAAAACTCGCTACCTGAGCTAACGCGTGCACTCCTCTGTCCGTGCGACCGGCAAGGGTGACCCTGATCTTTTCTCCCGTGATCCTATATATTGCCTCTTCCAGCGAACCTTGAACGGTATCTTTATCTGTCTGAACCTGGGAGCCAAAATAGCCGCCCCCATCATAGCTGATCACAAGCCTAATGTTCCTCACACAAGTTCAAGGATCGCCATTGGGGCATTATCACCGACACTTGATCCGATCTTCACTATCCTGGTATACCCTCCGGCGCGGCCCTCATATCTCACGGGTAGCTCTGTAAATATCTTCTTCACAAGGTCCCTGTCCTTGAGCATGGAAAACGCTTTCCTTCTAGCTGGGATATCACCGTACTTGGCAAGGGTTATGATCTTCTCCGCGATCGGTTTTGCAGCTTTTAGCCTGGTAACGGTCGCTTTTACCTTGCCATGTTCCAAAAGGGAAAAGACGATCCCATAAAGCATGGCCATTCTCTGGTCTGTGGGCTTGCTTAATTTCCTGTTCCTATTTAGATGTCTCACTTTTCTCCTCGCCGCCGCCTTCCGGTCCGCTTGATTTTAATGTCATCTTGTATTCCTTCAGCTTTTCCATTACCTCTTTTGCGGATTTCGCTCCGAAATTTTTAATCTTCATCAAGTCCTGCTCTGAATAGCCCATCAATTCCCCGACGGTCTTTATGCCGGCTTTTTTCAGGCAGTTGGAGGATCTGGCGGAAAGCTCCAGGTCCTCTATGTTCATCTCCAGCACGGATTCCTTCGCCTCTTCTTTTCCGGAAACCGATATCCCAAGAGATTCCGCTCTCTGTCCGATGTTGACGAACATGTCCACATGCTTTGCCAGTATCTTTGCGCTTTCTCTCACAGCTTCCTCCGGCGTCATCGCGCCATTCGTCCATACGTCAAGGATAAGCCTGTCATAATTGATCTCCTGACCAACTCGGACCTCTTCTGTGGTGAGATTGACCTTGAGCACGGGCGTGAAGATCGAATCTATGGGCACTGTGCCTATCGCCTGGTTGGCCTTTTTGTTGCGTTCTGACACGACAAAGCCTTTACCTTTCTCCACCACCATCTCTATGTTCAGTTTGCCGTTGCTCTCCAGGTTGGCAATGACCTTATCGCCGTTGACTATATCTATTTCGGCATCGTGGGTTATCTGGCTTGCCTTAACTTCCCCCTTGCCTTTTACTTTTAATGTCACTACCTTTGGCTCATCCGAATGTGAGCGTATGACTATCTCCTTTATGTTCAATATAAGCTGAAGAACGTCCTCCACTACACCGGGGATCGTGGAAAATTCATGGGAAACCCCCTCAATTTTAATGGAAGTAACGGCCGCTCCCGTAAGGGACGAAAGCAGCACCCTCCTTAAGGTATTACCCAGCGTTGAGCCATACCCTCTATCGAGCGGTTCAACGATGAACCTCCCGTAATTCTCCGTCTGAGGAACATGCTTCACCCATGGTTTTTCTCCTATCATTATCATTTAACATTACCTCCTTATCTTGAATAAAACTCGACTATCATGGACTCCGTGATCGGCTCGCCGATATCGCTTCTCTTCGGTATATTTTCCACTTTGCCCTCAAGCAAAGAGGTATCGGCGCTAAGCCATGCGGGAGGCTGTTTCTCCCCCGTTTTCTCCATGATAAGCTTGACCTTCCCGGATAATGCATCCTTTACCTTAACGGTATCTCCGGTCTTCACCATTAAGGAGGGGATATCCACCTTCCTGCCATTCACGGTTATGTGGCCGTGTCTCACAAACTGCCTTGCCTGAGCGCGGGAAGCGGAAAAGCCAAGCCTGTATATGACGTTGTCAAGCCGCCGCTCTAAAAGCTCCAGCAATTTCTCGCCCGTTACGCCCTTCCACTTAAGGGACTTCTCGAAGTAAGCCTTGAACTGCCTCTCAGATATGCCGTATGTCCTCCTGGCCTTCTGTTTTTCACGTAACCTTATACTGTATTCAGAAGGCTTTGAGGGCAGCTGCCCGTGCTGGCCGGGAGCATAAGGCCTCCTCTTGAAGGGACACTTATCCGTGTAACACTTGTCGCCCTTCAAGAACAACTTGTTGCCTTCTCTCCTGCATAGCTTGCAAACAGCTTTAATATGTCGTCCCATAGATCACACCCTTCTTTTCTTTCTGGGCCTGCATCCGTTATGCGGAATAGGAGTTACATCCTTTATTGAGCTTATCTCCAGCCCCGCGCCTTGAAGAGCCCTGATAGCAGTTTCTCGGCCTGCGCCGGGACCTTTGACCAGGACACTGACCTCCCTTATCCCCGCTTCCAGCGCCCGTCTGGCCGCTGTCTCGGCCGCGGATTGCGCCGCGAAAGGCGTGCCTTTTTTCGTCCCCTTAAAACCAACCCCGCCCGCCGAGGACCATACAACTATATCCCCGTTCGCATCGGCTATTGAAACAATGGTATTATTGAAAGTGGCCTTTATGTGGGCAATGCCAACGCTGCCTACTTTCTTTTTCTCTTTCTTCTTTTTCGCTACAACCGCCATAACATTTTACTCCTTTTTAGCTTCTACTTTTTTAACGCCCGATCCCACGGTTTTGCGCTTGCCCCTTTTCGTCCTTGCGTTCGTACGGGTGCGCTGCCCCCTCGCCGGAAGCCCTCTTTTATGCCTGCCCCCGCGGTATGTCCCGATATCGATAAGGCGCTTGATGTTCATTTGAACTTCTTTGCGCAGGTCACCTTCCACTTTGCAGTCCTTGATCACGTCCCTGAGCTTTACCACCTCCGGCTCGGTCAGGTCCTTCGCCCGCCGGGCGGGATCAACCCCCGCTTGCTCAAGTATGTGCAATGCAGTGGGCCTGCCGATGCCGTATATATATGTAAGCCCTATCTCCAGCCTTTTGTTCGCGGGTAAATCCACTCCAGCTATTCGAACCATGCCTTATTTCCCTCCTAGCCCTGCCTTTGCTTATGCTTTGGATTCTTGCAGATTATCCTTACTTTTCCCTTTCGCCTTACAACTTTACAGCTGTCACAAATCCTTTTCACCGAAGCCCTGACCTTCATAAATCCTCCCTGCCTGCCGGCTTGCCCTCCTATGGAGGGTAGGCTTGCTACTTTCCCCTGAACGTGATGCGGCCCCGCGTCAAATCGTAGGGGGACAATTCAACCTTTACCTTGTCTCCCGGAAGTATCCTGATGAAGTTCTTCCTTATCTTTCCGGAAACATGCGCCAAGACCATCTGCCCGGTCTCAAGTTTTACCCTGAACAAAGCGTTCGGCAATGCTTCCGTTACCACTCCTTCAAGTTCAATTACATCCTTATCTTTTACCACTTTTACTCCTGCTTTGTAAGTATTTCCGGGACACCCTTTGTCACGAGTATCGTATTTTCAAAATGCGCGGACATACTGCCGTCCGCCGTAACTATCGTCCAGCCGTCATCCAAGGTCCTTATATCAGCACTTCCGACATTCAACATCGGCTCTATCGCAAGCGTCATGCCCGCTTTAAGGACCATGCCGCTTCCCTTCTTCCCAAAATTCGGTATCAGCGGATCTTCATGGAGGGCCTTTCCCACCCCGTGCCCGTAAAGGTCCCTGACAACAGAATAACCGTTCTTCTTCGCCTCTTCCTCGATGGCAGACGACACATCGCCCAGGTGCCTGCCATCCCTCGCCTCAGCTATGCCCTTGTATAAGGCATTCTTTGTTGCGGCTATGAGGCGTTTAGCGTTCGCGGAAATCCTGCCAACAGGTATGGTCTCCGCGTTGTCCCCGTAATAGCCGTCAAATATCGCCCCCACGTCAATACCAATGATATCGCCATCCTTAAGCACCTTTGCGCCGGGAAGTCCATGTACCACTTCCTCGTTGATCGAAAGGCAGGTGGCAAAACCATATCCCCTGTATCCCTTGAACGCGGGTGTGGCACCTGATTCAGCGAACAATTTCTCTCCAATTTCATTGATCTCGGATGTCGAAATCCCGATCCTGACACACTTTTTCAGCTCTTTTAATACCTTCGCGGCTACCCTGCATGCCTTCCTTATCTTCTCTATTTCTTCCGCTGTTTTTATCAGAGACATCAGATCCCTATCGCTTCGCTTACATCCTTGAACACGTCATTAACAGGTTTTGAGCCGTCTATCTGGACCAGTTTGCCGGCCTTGCTGTAATATTTTATCAAAGGCGTGGTCTGTTCCCTGTACACGTCATACCTCACCTTTATGACCTCTTCCGTGTCATCGTGCCTTTGCCTGAGAGGCCCGCCGCACTCATCGCAAGTCCCTTCCTTCCGTGGCGGATTGAACTGCAGATTAAAGACGGCTCCGCAGCCGCTGCAGGACCTTCTGCCGGTGAGCCTCTGCAGTATCACATTAAGCGATATATCAATGTACAACACTTTCTTCAAGTTGAACTTAAGCTTTCCAAGAAGCTTATCGAACAGGACAGCCTGCTCAAGCGTCCTTGGAAAGCCGTCGATCACGAATCCATTCTTGCATTCCTTCTTTGTGACCGCTTCTTCCGCCACATCGATCGCCACCTGGTCAGGAACAAGCTTGCCCGCATCCAGGTAACCCTTCGCGATCTCCCCCACCCTTGTCCTGTTCCTTACCGCTTCCCTTAACAGGTCCCCCAGGGATATGTGAGGCACCCCCAGTTTCGGTGCAAGAAGCTTTGCCTGCGTCCCCTTTCCGGATCCCGGCGGGCCGGCCAGGACAAAAACATCAGCCATCGTCAAGTAAGCAATCCTTCGTACTGCCTGGTGACAAGGTGAGTTTCAATCTGCCTCACCAGATCAAGCGCCACTCCCACAACGATCAGGAGCGCCGTGCTGCCAAGTCCCTGAAAAGAAGTGATATGCGTCACGCTCTCCACGATGGTCGGGATAATAGCTATAACCGCCAAAAAAAGCGCTCCAACAAACGTAAGTTTTGTTACAACGGATTCCAGGTATGCCGCGGTCGGGGCTCCCGGCCGTATCCCCAAGATGAATCCCCCATATTTTTGAATGTTCTCGGAAAGGTCCTTCGGATTGAATGTGATCGCGGTATAAAAATACGTGAAGAAGAAAATGAGCAAAAAGTAAAGTATCATGTACAACGATTTTGACGGGGAAAGCTGCGACGCTATCCATTGCATGAAAGGCAGCTGTATGAACTGTGCGATCGTGGCGGGGAAAAGTAGCACCGAAGAAGCGAATATGATCGGTATCACGCCTCCCTGGTTTAACCTTAGCGGGATATACGTGCTCTGTCCTCCGTAAACACGGCGGCCTATTATGCGCTTGGCGTACTGCACCGGTATTCGGCGCTGAGCTTCGCTTATTATCACAATAGAAATGATCATGCCCACGAATACCGCGAGCAGTATCAGGACCCCCACAATGCTCGCCCCTCCGCGCAAAAGCATCATGGTCTGGCCAATGTAGGTGGGTATTCTTGAAACAATGCCTATGAATATTATCAGGGAGGCCCCGTTCCCGATGCCTTTTTCGGTTATTAGCTCACCGATCCACATAACAAAGCTTGTTCCTGCGGTAAGCAGTATCATGCAGGAAATAAGGAAAAATGCGAAACCGTAACCGGGCAACAGCACTCCTCTCAGCCAGAATGCCATCCCGAACGCCTGGAACGCGGCAAGGACAATGGTCAGATACCTTGTGTACTGGGCGATCTGGCGCCTGCCGCTCTCACCTTCCTTTGACAGCTCTTCCAGCTGCGGGATCACGGCGGTCAAAAGCTGGAATATGATAGAAGCGTTGATATACGGCACAATGCCCATGGCAAAAATGGAGAACTTCACAAGAGCGCCGCCGGTGAATAGGTCAAGGAAATTAAGCAGGTTGCCGGCTCCGAACATGGCGGTAAGCTTAGCATTATCCACTCCCGGGATCGGGATATGGACGCCAAGCCTGAACACCACGATCATCGCAAGCGTGAAGAGGAACTTGTTCCTCAGGTCCTTGATATTAAAAATCCCCGAAACGGTATTTAACAAACTTTCCTCCTATTTACCGGAAAGTACTATGGCTTTCCCTCCCGCATCCTTTATCTTTTTCAATGCGCCTTCGCTGAATTTGTCAGCTTCAACTGTCAACGGCAGGTTCAAAGTGCCGTCACCCAGGATCTTCAAAAGCTCCCCTTCCTTCAATTTTCCCGCTTCCATCAAGATCTTTTTATTCACAACATCCTTGAAGTCGTTCAGGTCGCCCACGTTCACCAACGCAAAATGTTTCTTGAACAGCAGGTTCTTAAATCCTTGTTCTTTCGGAAGCCTTCTGTAGATCGGTGTTTGCCCGCCCTCAAATCCCGGGCGCACGCCGCCACCCTGCCTCGCCTTCTGCCCTTTATTCCCCCTGCCGGAGGTCTTCCCGTGGCCGGAGCTTGTGCCCCTGCCCACCCTCTTTTTCTTCTTTCTGGAACCCTCCGCCTTATGCAGCTCTCCCATTTTCATTCTAGAACCTCCCTATCAGCCTTAAACAGGCTGAACATACTTAACTTCAAGCTTCTTGCCCCTTACTTCTTCCTCAATATCCAATATTTTAAGAGCCTTGAGCCCTTCGATCGTCGCTCTTGCCGTGTTTATCGCGTTTGAAGCGCCTATGGATTTCGCCACTATATCGGCAATGCCCGCCAGCTCAAGGACAGTCCTTGCCGCTCCTCCGGCTATAACACCCGTACCCGAAGGGGCAGGCCTTAAGATGACCTTGCTCGCGCCCCACCTTCCCTCCGTCTCGTGCGGGATAGTTTTGCCGATCCTCTGCACCTTTATTTGATGCTTTTTCGCGTCATCAACTGATTTCCTTATTGCAGAAGAGACCTCATTCGCCTTGCCAACCCCCACTCCCACAAGGCCGTTCTCATCCCCAACAATGACGACCGCCCTGAAGCCGAGTTTCTTGCCGCCTTTCACGACCTTGCAGACCCGCCTTATCTGTACCACTTTTTCTTTTTGTTCTTTTTCTTCAAATTCCCGAATCATATTCCCCCCTAAAATTCCAGCCCTGCGGACCTTGCCGCGTTGGCCAATGCAGCCACCCTTCCGTGATACAGGTAGCCGCACCTGTCAAAAACGACCTTTTTTATGCCAGCCGCCAGGCAGCGCTTCGCTATCTCCTCGCCCACATGCTTGGCGCCGTCAACATTATTGCCGATCTTTTTCCCGTGCTTACCGGAAGCCTGCCCTGACTTTTTGACCGCGTTGGACGTGGAAGCCAAGGTGACACATTTATCGTCATCAATTACCTGCGCATAAATGTGCTTTGAACTCCTGAATACCGCAAGCCTTGGCCTTACGGCCGTGCCCTTTATCTTTTTTGTCAATTTCCCTTTCATTTTGCCCCCGCCCCCGCAGCTTTTGCTGCCTTTCCAGCCTTCTTTTTCACGATTTCGCCGGCATACTTTATCCCCTTCAGCTTGTAAGGCTCTATCGCCTTCGAGAATTTTACACTGGCTGCAACGCGGCCCACAAGTTGCTTGTCCGCGCCGGAAACAATGACCTTTTCCTGCCCCTCCACCCTGAACTCGATCCCGGCGGGCGGATCAAAGACCACGGGATGAGAATATCCCACCTGCAGGGAAAGTTTATTGCCCTGCTTGCTCGCGCGATAACCAACGCCGGAAAGCTCAAGCCTCTTCTCGAAGCCTTTCACCACACCGGTGACCATGTTCGATATCAACATCCTGTACAGTCCATGAAGGGCCCTAACATGGTTCTCATCATTGGCCCTTTTCACACTGATAATACTTCCCTCCATTGCAACGCTTATCCCTTCCGGCAATGTGCATGAAAGCGTGGCCTTCTGCCCTTTTACGGTTACAAGGCTGCCTTCGATCTTCACATCAACGCCTTTCGGGACCTCTATCGGCATCCTGCCTATTCTTGACATGATCGCTCCCCGCTACCAAACATTGCAGATCACCTCTCCGCCCACACCAAGTTTCCTGGCCTCGGAATCCGTCATTATCCCTTTTGATGTGGAGATAATTGAAACGCCGAAGCCGGATTTTATCCTTGGAAGACGGTTATGCCCCACATACATCCTTCTTCCAGGGGTGCTCATCCTTCTTATCTCGCTAATCACGCTCTGCTTGCGCTTGTTGTATTTAAGCGTAAGCCTAATGACCTTTCTGTTCCTTTTTGTCAGGCTTTCCACTTTTGATATAAAACCTTCGTCCTTCAATATATGCGCAATAGCAAGCTTCACCCTTGAAGCGGGAACATCAACCGCTTCTTCTTTCACGGAAGCTGCGTTCCTTATCCTTGTTAACATGTCAGCTATCGAATCCGTTAAATACATTTATTCCCCCTCACTTACCAACTCGACTTTGTAACGCCCGGCAGAAGGCCCTCGTGGGCCATTGCCCTGAAACAGATCCTGCATATCCCAAATTTTCTCATGAACCCGCGCGGTCTTCCGCAGATCGAGCATCTGCTGTGCTTCCTGACGGGAAACTTAGGAGTTCTCTTCGATTTTAAGACCATGCACTTCTTTGCCATCTATTATCTCCTTTTATTTCCTGAACGGTATTCCCATTAGCCTTAAAAGCTCAAGCGCCTCAGTATCCGAATCGGTGCTTGTCACTATCGTGACGTCCATTCCCCTAATCTTATCAACCTTGTCATAAACGATCTCCGGGAAAATAAGCTGTTCCCTTATCCCCATTGTATAGTTCCCATGCCCGTCAAAAGACTTGGGATTCACGCCCCTAAAATCACGGATCTTCGGCAAACACATGTTGACCAGCTTGTCCAGAAAATCGTACATCCTCTGTCCGCGCAGCGTCACCTTGCAGCCGATCGGAGTGTTCTCCTTAAGCTTGAAGCCCGCGATCGATTTTTTGGATTTCGTGACCAGGGGCTTTTGCCCGGTTATCGCGGCGATCTCTGCAACGGAGATGTCCATGGCCTTCGGGTTCGCGGTAGCCTCCCCAACACCTCTATTGACAACTATCTGTTCCAGGTGCGGGACCTGCATTGGATTCTTATATCCGAATTTCTTCATCATCTCCGGCACGATCGAACTTTTATACTTTTCCTTTAATCTTTTCATAATGGTTATTTGACCTTCTCAATGACCTCCCCGCAGCTAACGCATTTTCTGACCATTTTGTCCTCTATCCTGTCGAAACTCACCCTAGAAGCATCATTGCACCGGGGGCAAATCAGCATTACCTTGGAAGGATCAAGAGGCATTGGTTTCTCTATTATGCCGCCCTGAAAATTCTTCGTCGGCCGCTGGTGCCTGTGCACGATGTTCACTTTTTCCACAATAACGCCGTCATCCAGGACCTTGATTATCTTTCCTTTCTTGCCTTTATCTTTTCCGGAAATAACGACGATGGTGTCCCCTTTTTTAAGCCTTACTCCCATGATACTTAAACGACCTCCGGCGCGAGCGAGATTATCTTCATAAAATTCCTGTCCCTCAGTTCCCTGGCCACGGGTCCGAATATCCTTGTGCCCCGCGGATTTCCGTCTTTTGCTATGACAACAGCGGCGTTATCATCGAACTTCACGTAACTGCCGTCATCCCTTCGGCACGGCTTCCTCATCCTCACGATCACTGCAAGCACAACCTCGGATTTTTTCACCGTCATATTCGGGTCTGCGTCCTTCACCACGGCAGTGATAAGGTCCCCAACGCCGGCGCATCTTTTATTTGAAGAGCCCAGCACCCTTATGCACATAACGACTTTTGCTCCGCTGTTATCGGCAACAACAAGCCTAGACCGGTTTTGTATCACTCTCTATCTCCTTTTTACGCCTCAATAGTGCCGGCATTCCCTTGTCCTCTTCTTCAACCTGCTCTTTCTTCCGTCCAACCACTTCAAGAACTGTCCATCTTTTGCCCGCGGACATAGGCCTTGTTTCCATTATTCTGACCCTGTCACCCACAGAACATGTCTCTTTTTCATCGTGGGCCTTGAACCTGTTCGATATCTTAATCACTTTTTGATATAAAGGATGGCGCACCTTTCTCTCAACAAGAACGACAATGGTCTTTTCCATCTTGTCGGAAACAACCACGCCTTCCCTTATCTTCCTATTTGCCTTCTCCAACTTTTCCTCCCTGCCTCTCGGCTTCCTTGCCTGCCATCTTTTCATTCATGATGGTCAGGATCTTCGCTATGTCCCTGCGAAGCCAGCGAAGCTTCAAGGGATTCTTCAGTTCCGCGCGCTTCATTTTTTGCTCGAACAATGCTTTCCGAGCAGAAGAAAGCCTTTCCGTCAATTCCGGGACTCCCAGCTGACGCAATTCATCAACGACCACTTTGACTGTTTTCTTCGCCATACTAGAGCTTTTCCACCAACCTTGTCTTTATAGGCAGCTTGTGGCCCGCAAGCCTCATGGCCTCCAGCGCATCTTCTTTTGAGACACCGCCAAGTTCAAAGATTATCTTGCCGGGCCTGATGACAGCGACATAATACGCGGGATCCCCCTTTCCGCTTCCCATCCTTGTTTCCGCGGGCCGGGCTGTCGCTGATTTATCCGCAAGGACCCTCAGCCACAGCTTCCCCCCCCTTTTCACAAAATGCGTTATCGCTTTTCTTGCGGATTCTATCTGGTTCGTCTTCAACCAGCAGCATTCAAGGGCCTGAAGACCGTACTCGCCAAAAATTACCGTATTGCCTCTGGTGGCGATGCCGCGCCTCTTGCCTCTTTGATCCTTCCTGAACTTAACTTTTCTTGGCTGTATTACCATATTAACTTACCGTCTCTATCACGGAAACAGAAGGTTTTACCACCTCTCCCGCCACTGCTTCTTTTTCTGTGAGAGCATCCCCTTTATAGATCCAGACCTTTACGCCGATCTTCCCGTAAACCGTCATAGCTTCGGCAAAGCCGTAATCTATCCTCGCCCTGAGCGTCTGCAGGGGGACCCTTCCTTTCCTGTACCACTCGCTCCTTGCGATCTCCGCTCCATTCAGCCTTCCGCCGCACATTATCTTTATACCTTTTGCGCCGGAACGCAAAGACTTGGCAACGGCCTGTTTCATGGCCCTTCTATATGCGATCCTTTTTTCCAGCTGCAATGCCACATTTTCAGCCACGAGCTGGGCGCAAACTTCCGGGTTCGATTCTTCCTGAATATTCAATTCAACCTGCTTGCCGGTGAGCTTGACAAGTTCTTCCCTTACTATGGCCACTTCCCTGCCGCCGCGCCCGATGATAAGTCCTGGCTTGGCGGAATACACGTTAACCTCGATCTGGTTCGCCCGGCGGCTGATCTTTACCTTGGATATGCCTGCTTTATATAAATTTTGTTTTATGTAATTACGGACTTTACGGTCCTCCAGCAGCAGGGAACTATATTCCTTTTTACCGGCGTACCAGTTGGAATCCCAAGTTTCGATTATTCCGATCCTAAGACCCCTTGGATGGCACTTTTGCCCCACTTGTAACCTCCTCTAAATATATCGTAATATGGCTCTGCCTCTTTAATATCGGGAACGCGCTTCCCTTCGCCCTCGGATGAAACCTTTTATATGGAGTTGCCCGATCGATCATGACAGATGACACAAAAAGATTGTCATCAGCAAGTTTGTAATTATGCTTTGCGTTCGCAATGGCCGACTTCAAGACCTTTTCAAGAAGCCTTGCGCCATAATGAGGAAGAAAAGAAAGCAATATCACGGCCGCCCTGGCGGGCTTACCCTTTATCAGCTCGGCCACATACCTTACTTTCCTGTCCGACGCCCTTACATATTTACTTTGTGCTTTAACTTTCATATATTATTATGTCAATGCTGACGTTTTCGCCGTTGGCACGCTGTGCCCCCTGAATGTGCGCGTTGGAGCGAATTCGCCCAGCTTGCACCCCACCATGTTCTCCGTGATGTATATGGGAAGATGCTTGTTGCCGTTATGAACGGCGATTGTGTATCCCACCATCTCGGGCGTGATTACCGATCTTCTTGACCACGTCTTGATCAGCTTTTTCTCCCCGCTTTTTTCCATCTTCTGTATCTTCTCCAGCAAATGATAGTCAACGAACGGACCCTTTTTTGAAGATCTTGACAAATTACGCCCTCCTCATGATAATGAACCTGTCACTTATTTTTCTCTTCTTCCTTGTCTTAAATCCAAGCGTTGGCTTTCCCCACGGGGTTTTCGGGGACGGCATCCCGATAGGGGAACGCCCTTCTCCTCCGCCATGAGGATGATCGCACGGATTCATCGCAACCCCTCTCACGCCAGGACGCCTGCCCAGATGCCTCATCTTTCCTGCGCTGCCAAGCACCACGTTCTTATTATCCAAATTCCCGATCTGTCCAACAGTGGCGCGGCATTCGATATGAACAAGCCTTTGCTCACCCGAGGGAAGTTTTATGGTGGCGTATTTCCCTTCCTTGGCAACAAGAGATACGAATGAACCCGCTGCTCTTGCCAGCACCCCGCCCCTTCCGGCGGAAAGTTCCACATTATGGATCATGGTCCCGACCGGGATGTTCTTGATCTTAAGAGAATTACCAGGTCTTACATCTACATCGGGACCAGATACAACAAGGTCACCCGCTTTCAATCCCAGCGGAGCCAGAATATATCGTTTTTCCCCGTCCTGGTAGTAAAGCAATGCTATAAATGCGTTCCTGAAAGGGTCATATTCTATCGACGCGACCTTGGCAGGAACACCGTCCTTATTTCTCTTAAAATCAATAAGCCTGTATGCCCTCTTGTTACCCCCGCCAATATGCCTTGAGCTTATCCTGCCCCGCCAGTCCCTTCCGCCTGTTTTATTGACCTTAACAAGCAGTGATTTTTCCGGCTTTTTGGCAGTAAGTTCACCATAATCCAGGTCGACCCTGAACCTTTGACCGTTCGTTAATGATCTTCTTTCTCTAACTGGCATTAAGCACCTGCCTCCAGTTCCTTGATTTTCTGGCCTTTTTTCAGCATGACATAAGCCTTTTTCCAGCCGGAAGTCCTGCCTATGCTCCTGCCTAATTGCCTCGTCTTTCCCCGTACCTTTGTCGTATTGACCGACTGGGCAGTGACCCCAAAACATTTCTTGACCGCCTCCATGATCTGCGTCTTTGTGGCCTCCTTCAATACCCTGAAAACATAGACCGATCTGGAGCGCAGACCCGAGCTTTTCTCGGTCACGATCGGAGCCACTATCACCTGGTGCGCGTCAAACATTAAACAAAAGCCTCCTCAATAGCCTTGATCGTATCCTTTGTCATTACAACTTCATCATATTTTAAAAGATCGTATACATTCAAAGTTTTGCCTGACGATACCTTTATCCCCTTTATATTCCTGGAAGCGCGGTCCACGATAATATCCTCTTCGGGAAGCACTATAAGGACGCTGCCCTTGGCACCTAAAGCCTTAAGGAACTTTACCATCTCCTTTGTTTTGGCATCCGCTAACGCGAACTTATCCACCACTTTGATCTTATCCTCCCTGGCTTTACTAGATAAAACCGTCCTGATCGCAGCTTTTCTGACCTTTATCGGCAGGCTGAAAGAATAATCTCTTGGCCTTGGGGGATGCGCTACCCCGCCCTTCCTCCAGTGAGGTGGCCTGTTATCCCCGGCGCGCGCCCGCCCCGTACCTTTCTGCCTCCACGGTTTCTTGCCACCGCCCGAAACCTCCGCGCGTGTTTTCGCGCATGCGTTCCCCTGTCTCTGTGAAGCCAGGTACCAGTTCATGGTCTCATTGACAACGTATTCGTTCTCCGGTGCCATAAAAACGGCATCGGAGGCCTCCACTCCCCCACTGATCTTCCCGTCATTTGAATATAAGTTCAATTTCGCCATATTCTTCCTTATTTCTTCGCGGGCGCTTCCTTGGCGGCTAGCTTTGCCGCTTTTTCAAGTCGCGCTACCGCGATCCTTCTTACTCTTGGCTTCGCTATTATCCCTGTGCCCACTATTTCCAGGATCGCGCCTTTCGGTCCCGGGACGGAACCCCTCACGGCCAGAATATTCTTTGACAAATCGATGTACAGCACCTCAAGCCCTTTTGTAGTGACCTCATCAAATCCCATGTGGCCCGCTCTTCTTTTGCCTTTCCATACATGACCGATCATAGTACCTGAACCGGATGAGCCAGGCATTCTGTGAGACTTGGAGCCATGGCTCATAGGATGCCTGTTAAAATGATATCTTTTTACTGGCCCTTGGAAACCTTTGCCGATCGATGTCCCCGAAACCGCAACCACTTCATTCATCTTGAAGGAATCCGCTTTTATTTCCTGCCCGATCGAATAGCCTTCAAGACTGTCTTTTCTGAATTCCTTAAGGTACCTGCAACATTCCTTTAATCCGAGTTTCTTGAAATAGCCATCCGCCGCCTTGTTCGGCTTTTTCTTTTTGCAAAAACCGATCTGGATAGCCTGGTACCCGTTCTTTTCCTTTGTTCTGATGTTCACGACTGGGCACGGCCCGGCCTCAATAACAGTGACAGGCTCAACCGCCCCGTTCTTATCATATATCTGGGTCATTCCCAGTTTTTTTCCTAATAATTCCGCCATGATTATTTCAATTTTATCTCGATGTCCACGCCCGCCGGCAGATCAAGCTGCATCAAAGCATCCACCGTCTGCTGGGCCGGATCGAGAATATCTATCAATCTCTTATGCACCCTTATCTCAAAGTGCTCACGGGATTTTTTATCCACAAATGTGGACCTGTTCACGCAATAAACCTCTCTATCTGTTGGAAGCGGTATCGGCCCGGAAACCGCGCCGCCCGAGCGCTTCGCCGTATCTACGATCTTTGCCGCAGACTGATCGATCAACCTGCTATCGTACCCTTTTAATCTTATCCTTATTTTTTGCCTTACCATTATTTCCCCTGTGCCTTTGCGATTATCCCCTCAGAAATGTTCTTGGGGATCTCTTCGTACTTGGAAAATTCCATCGTATAGATGCCTCTTCCCTGCGTCTTTGACCTGAGAGCAGTCGCATAACCGAACATATCGGAAAGCGGAACGCTCGCCCGGATCACCTGTATGCCGGCTCTGGACTCCATCCCTTCGATCTGCCCTCTCCTGCTGTTAAGGTCTCCGATAACATCACCCATATATTGTTCCGGAACTTCAACTTCAACCTTCATTATAGGTTCAAGCAATATGGGTTTTGCCCTCATAAATGCGTCCTTGAACGCCATGGACCCTGCTATCTTGAAGGCCATTTCCGATGAGTCAACCTCATGGAAAGATCCATCAAAAAGCGTAGCCCTTATATTAAGTGCGGGGAAACCCGCGAGAACCCCGGTCGTCAGCGCTTCGGAAATACCATCTTCTACCGCAGGAATATATTCCTTTGGTATCGCGCCTCCGACCACCTTATTCACAAATTCAAAGTTTTCAGTCGAACCCGCGGGCAAGGGCTCTATTTTAATGCAAACATGGCCATATTGTCCACGGCCTCCTGTTTGTCTGATGAACTTGCCCTCGGCCTCAGCAACGGACTTGATGGTTTCCTTGTAAGCGACCTGCGGTTTGCCAACGTTGGCATCGACCCGGAACTCCCTCATTAATCTGTCCACAATGATCTCCAGGTGAAGTTCACCCATGCCGGAGATGATCGTCTGACCTGTTTCGATATCGGTCCTTATCCTGAACGTGGGGTCCTCTTCGGCAAGGCGTCCAAGCGCAACGCCGAGCTTTTCCTGGTCGGCTTTTGTCTTTGGTTCTATCGCAACGAATATTACCGGCTCAGGGAATACGATGGATTCAAGTATGATCGGGCTCCCTTCGTCGCACAGTGTATGGCCGGTGATCGTGCCTTTTAGTCCCACCGCAGCGGCGATATCCCCTGCATGTACCGAGTCTATTTCTTCCCTCTTGTCCGCGTGCATCTGAAGTATGCGCCCGATCCGCTCTTTCGAATCCTTGCTTGAATTCAAAATATACGAACCGGACTTAAGAACGCCTGAATATACCCTGAAAAATATAAGCCTGCCGACAAAAGGATCCGTCATTATCTTGAACGCGAGCGCGGAAAATGGAGCGTCGTCCTTTGGAGGGCGTTCCTCATCGATCCCGGTCTTCGGATTCAATCCCTTTACGCTTGCAACATCGCTCGGCGAAGGCAGATAGTCGATTATGGCGTCCATCATCGGCTGGACCCCTTTGTTCTTGAGCGCCGTGCCGACAGTGACTGGCACCATTTTGCACTCGATCGTAAGCTTCCTTATCCCTTTCTTGATCTCTTCGTTTGAAAGAGTATGTTTTTCAAGGTATTTCTCAAGTGTCGCGTCATCGCATTCCGCGGCAGCTTCAACTAATTTCTCCCGGTATTTCTTTGCGTCATCCAAAAGTTCCGCCGGTATCTCGCCAACTATCGGGGCTGCACCAAGCTCATCCTCGAATGTGATCGCTTTCATTTCTACAAGGTCAACCAAGCCCCTGAATTTATCCTCAGCACCGATCGGCACCTGAATAAGCACTGGATTCGCATGTAATCTGTCCTTTAATTGTTTGACACATTTGAAGAAGTCGGCTCCGATCCTGTCCATCTTGTTGATGAATGCTATTGTCGGGACCTTATACTTTGTGGCTTGCCTCCAGACCGTTTCCGACTGGGGCTGGACACCGCCCACAGCACAGAAAACCCCGACCATGCCGTCGAGGACCCTCAAAGATCTTTCCACCTCAACTGTAAAATCAACGTGACCAGGAGTATCGATGATGTTGATCCTGTAACCTTTCCAGAAAGTCGTAATGGCTGCGGATGTTATGGTAATGCCCCGCTCCCTTTCCTGGACCATCCAGTCTGTTACGGTGGTCCCGTCGTCAACATCCCCTATCTTATGGATCTTCCCGGAATAGAAAAGCATCCTCTCGGTCGTAGTGGTCTTGCCGGCGTCTATATGAGCCGCTATACCGATATTCCTGTATTTTTCTATTGCATGTGTTCTTGCCATATTTTACCTTACCATCTAAAGTGCGCGAAAGCCTTATTCGCCTCAGCCATTTTATGAGTGTCTTCCCGTTTTTTCATTGAAGCTCCTGTGCCGTTATATGCGTCCATAAATTCAGCAGCAAGCTTTTCCTGCATCGTGTGCCCGGCGCGCTTTCTTGCGTTTTCTCTTATCCACTGTATCGAAATAGCCTGCCCTCGCTCAAGAGGCACCTCGATCGGGACCTGATAAGTGGCGCCTCCAACACGCCTCGGTTTTACCTCCATTAAAGGCCTTACATTATCTATAGCCTTCTGGAACACTTCCAGCTGTGGCTTTTTCAACTTTGCTGACGCCGTATCAAGAGCTTCATAAACTATCGTCTCGACCTTGCTTTTTTTACCTTCCCACATCATCTTATTTATGAACCTCTGGATTTGCACGCTCCCGTAAATCGGATCGGGCAATATTTTTTTCTTTACAATATTTCCTCTTCTTGGCATATTACTGCTTAAACCGCCTTTGCAGCGCCGGCTTTTGGCTGCTTCGCACCGTATCTGGACCTGCCTTGCTTCCTGTTCTCAACACCGCTTGTATCGAAAGTGCCCCTCACTATATGATATCGAACTCCCGGCAGATCCTTTACCCTTCCACCTCGAACAAGGACTACGGAGTGTTCCTGAAGATTATGGCCGACACCCGGAATATAAGCGGAGATTTCCATCCCGTTAGTAAGTCTTACGCGAGCAACCTTTCGCAGCGCCGAATTCGGCTTTTTCGGGGTCGTAGTGTATACCCTGATGCATACTCCCCTTTTAAAGGGATTCCCGAACAACGCCGGCGCCTTGCTTTTAAAGGTCTTTCTTTTTCTTCCCATCCTTATCAGCTGATTGATCGTTGGCATCAGGCACTTTCTCCTTTTTCACCCTCTGTGGCGGCAGGACCGCTAAGCATGTAGGGAACAAGCTCGACCGCCCTGAAAGCGGAGAAGCCGGTACCCGCCGGGATCTGCTTGCCGATTATCACGTTTTCCTTTAGCCCGAACATCTTATCCACCCTTCCTTTTATCGCCGCATCGGTCAGGATGCGTGCCGTCTCCTGGAAGGAAGCCGCAGAAATGAATGATTCCGTGGATAGCGAGGCTTTTGTTATACCAAGCAAAACCTCGGTAGCTGTGGCAAGGTCACCTTTGCTTCCCGCATTTATCGTATCAAGTTCGGTCTTCTCTATCAGCTCGCCGGGAAGAAGAGTGGTATCTCCCGGATTGACCACCCTCACCTTGCTTGTCATCTGCCGCACTATAACCTCGACATGCTTATCGCTTATTGAAACACCCTGGCTTGTATATATCCTTTGAATTTCATCCACAATGAATCTCTGTACTGCCTGCTTGTTGAGTATCCTAAGGAGATCGTGAGGATTGATGCTGCCATCGGTCAAGGGGATACCAAGCCCCACTTTGTCACCGTTCGCCACCCTAAGCCTGGTCTCATAAGGAACCGCATATTCCCTCTTATCATGGGGAGAAACTATTGTGATGAGACGGATACCTTCCCTTTCCGATATTTCTATCGTGCCTTCGATCTCCGAAAGCAATGCCGGGTCCTTGGGCCTGCGCCCCTCAAAAAGCTCTTCAACTTTCGGCAGCCCCTGGATGATGTCCCTTGTTTTGCTGGGGTCTCGCCTTATGCTCTCCACCTTCGAAAGGAAATCATAGCTGGAAACCGTGTCTCCGTCATTTATTGCGATCTTTGAGCCGGCAAGTATCGAATAACTTTCACCGGGAACTATTTCCGCGCTTCTGTTCCTTCCCTCTTTAATGGATATTACAACTCCTCCGGCCTTGGCGACAACGGACGCGGCTATCTCGTCACCGGCATTCACCTTTTTGCCGATCTTCACATAAAGCTTTGCGTCTTTCGGGATCTGGTATTCCTTCTTGACCTTTGGATTATAAATGAATATGTAGCCGTCATTTTTCGCAAGTCTTTCAAGGACGGTTTTATCTTCTATTCTCTTTCTTCTCTCGATCACGTCAAGCCCCAGGTATATGACGCGCCCTTCGATGCTTGAAACGACATATTCATATGTGGGATCGTACTCCGCGATCGCGTCACCGGAAGAAATGGAGGAACCATCCTTTACCTTGAGTATCGCGCCCACCGGGAGGATATACTCCTCCTTCTTGTCCTTCACCTTCACGTGCGCGATCGATTCCCTCGTCACCATCTTCACCTTTTCGCCGTTCTCATCAACAACGTCCCTTAACTCAATACCCTCTGCCCACTCCACTTTCCCGCTGTGCTTTACCTTTATCGGCGCTTTCGCTGCCTTGTGGAGGGCAACACCGCCTATATGGAACGTTCTCATCGTAAGCTGGGTTCCGGGCTCACCTATGGATTGGGCGGCAATGATGCCGACGGCCTCGCCAATATTAACAATCCCTCCGTGAGAGAGGTCCCTTCCATAACACCTTTGACAGAGCCCTTTCAGTGTTTTACAGGTAAGCACCGACCTTACTTTGACGCGGTCGATACCCGCTGTCGAGATCGCTTTTGCGTTCTCCTCCATGATCTCTTCGCCGGCCTTCACGATTGTCTTTCCGGAAATAGGATCCGTTATGTTCTTTACCGCGATCCTCCCGGTCAGCCTTGATTGCAGAGGAAGCACCTCTTCAAATCCTTCCCTGATGTTGGATAAGACCACGCCTTCCTCAGAGCCGCAATCATTCTCGGTTATCATCACGTCCTGCGCAACATCAACAAGCCTTCTTGTAAGGTATCCCGAATCAGCCGTGCGCAGCGCGGTATCAACAAGACCTTTCCTGGCGCCGTAGGAGGAAATGAAATATTCCGTGATGTTCAGTCCCTCCTTGAAGTTTGATTTGATCGGGATGCTTATGATGTTCCCGGAAGGATCGGCCATCAATCCTCGTATGCCGGCAAGCTGCCTCACCTGCTGTACATTGCCCCTTGCTCCCGAAAACGCCATAAGATAAACGGAATTGAGCTTGTCGAATTCCCTTAACATCGCGTTTGTCACGTCTTCCGTGACAGCGCCCCATATATCGATCGATCTTATGAAGTGTTCCTTGGTGGAGATGTGTCCAGCCTTTAACTGCTTGTCCAGGGATTCGACCTGCTTTGTGGCTTTATTGACAATGCTCTTCTTCGTGGAAGGCACCTTCAGGTCATCTATCGAGATGGATATCCCCGCGATCGTGGCGTACTTGAAGCCAAGCCGCTTTATCTCATCTGCGATCTCCGCGGTGGCTTCCGCGCCAAACCTGTAATAAAAATACTTGATGAGCTGTTCCAGCCTCTTTTTATCCACCGTGTAATTGAGATATTCCATCGTCTCCCCTGGTATCCTCTTTGCTATGACCCTTGAAAGCGTGTTGTTGAACTTGATGCGGCCAACGGTGGTCAGCATCATCTTGCCTTCCTTTCTCACGTTTATCAAGGCGTGAAGGTTTATCTGGTCCAGATCGTGCGCCACCATGGCCTCGTCCTCCGAGGAAAAGTTCATGCCTTTGCCAAGTGTCACCCTGTCATCGTCAGCTGTCATGTAATACACTCCCAGCACCATATCCTGCGTGGGGGTAATAACAGGCCTGCCGGAAGCGGGGGAAAGTACGTTCCTTGATGCAAGCATGAGAAGTCTGGCTTCTACCTGTGATTCTAATAGCAGCGGAACGTGCACCGCCATCTGGTCGCCGTCAAAATCAGCGTTGAACGCAGGGCAAACAAGCGGATGAATCTGTATGGCTTTCCCTTCCACAAGTATCGGCTCAAAAGCCTGAATACCAAGCCTGTGAAGCGTTGGCGCCCTGTTCAAAAGGACCGGATGGCCTTTTATCACCTCTTCCAGTATATCCCATACGAATATCTCCCTTTTTTCTATGTGACGCTTTGCGCTCTTCACGTTCTGAGAAAGTCCGCGTTCCACCAGTTTCCTGATGACGAACGGTTTGAAAAGCTCAAGCGCCATTTCCTTGGGAAGCCCGCACTGATATATCTTGAGGGTGGGTCCAACAACAATTACGGACCTTCCGGAGTAATCGGTCCTCTTGCCCAGCAGGTTCTGGCGGAACCTTCCCTGTTTTCCCTCGATTATGTCCGAGAGCGACTTAAGAGGCCTGCCGGTTGATCCCGTAACGGCCCTCTTGCGTCTTCCGTTATCAATAAGGACGTCCACCGACTCCTGAAGCATTCTTTTTTCGTTCCTCACTATCATGTCCGGAGCGCCCATGCTTATGATCTTTTTAAGCCTGTTGTTCCTGTTCAATATCCTTCTGTAGAGGTCGTTCAGGTCCGAAGTGGCGAACCTTCCGCCTTCAAGCTGTACCATCGGGCGAAGGTCCGGCGGCATCACGGGAATGACCTCAAGTATCATCCACTCGGGTTTATTGGCGGATTTTAAGAACGCTTCCATGACCCTGAGCCGCTTGACGATCTTTATCCTTTTTTGCCCTTCCGCTCCCTTGAGGTCCCTCCTCAGCTTTGTCACCACGGCCTGAATGTCTATTTTGGACAGGCCTTCCCTTACCGCCTTGGCTCCCATTTCCGCCTTGAACGAGTTGCCGTATTTTTCTCTTGCTTCCTGGTACTCCCCTTCCCTCAGCACCTGCCCTTCCTTCAATTTTATCTTTTCCTTGCCCTGGGGATTCACCTCTGTGACCATGTACGCGTCATAATAAATGACCTCTTCGATGAGCTTTGTGGATGTATCCAGGACTATGCCTATGAAGCCCGGCGTGCCGCGCAAATACCAGACATGGGAAACAGGGACCGCCAGCTTGATATGGCCCATGCGCTCCCTGCGCACCCTGGAAGTGGTAACTTCCACTCCGCAGCGCTCGCATATGATACCTCTATATCTTATCCGCCTGTATTTTCCGCAGTGGCATTCCCAGTCCTTTACGGGGCCGAATATCTTCTCGCAGAAAAGCCCCTTCCTTTCCGGCTTGAACGTCCTGTAGTTTATTGTTTCCGGCTTTTCAACCTCGCCATGAGACCAGGAAAGTATCCGCTCTGTGGAAGCAAGGCCTATCTTGATGGTACTGAACTCTTTTGTTTCTTTTTTCTTAAGTTGCATAATTATCCCTTTCCCCCCTGCTCCTGAAGGGTCCCTGTCGTCCAGGGGAGCGGCCAAAAATGCTTGATTTCTCGAACTGCTCCTCGTCGATGTTTACTTCCTTGCCTTCCTTGTTCAAGGTCTTCATATCCAGCCCAAGGCTCCTTAATTCCTTTATCAATACCTTGAATGACTCAGGTGTCCCGGGTTTGCCCATCAACTTTCCTTTAATGATCTCCTCATAAACCCTCGCGCGCCCGGCTACGTCGTCGGATTTTACCGTTAAAAGTTCCTGCAATGTATTCGCGGCCCCATAAGCTTCCAGTGCCCAAACTTCCATTTCTCCAAATCTCTGGCCGCCGAACTGCGCCTTACCTCCGAGCGGCTGCTGGGTGATCAGTGAATAAGGCCCTGTTGATCTAGCGTGCATCTTATCGTCAACCAAGTGAATGAGCTTCATTATGTACATGCAGCCAACAGCGACCGGTCTGTCAAAATACCTTCCGGTCCTGCCGTCGCGAAGCAGCACTTTACCGCTTGTATTGACCCAGGAATAACCGGGTTCCCTCGCCGCCTTTGTCATTTCTTCCGCTACCCGGATGATCGATGCGTTCTCGAACATTGATTCATCAAATGTCGGCACATCATAGAATTTGCCTAGTATCATCCCTGCATGACCAAGGAACAGCTCAAATATTTGTCCTATGTTCATACGGGACGGGACTCCCAACGGATTGAGTATCATATCGAGCGGCGTTCCATCCGGCAGATATGGCATATCTTCTTCCGGCAGGATCCTCGCAACTATCCCTTTGTTGCCGTGGCGGCCGGCTAATTTATCTCCAATGGATACTTTCCTTAGCTGGGCAACATATACCCTTATGATCTCATGGACACCCGGCGGTAGCTCATCCCCCTGCTGTCTGGAAAAAGTCCTGACCGCTACAACCTTTCCGCCTTCGCCGGAGGGGACTTTAAGGGAGGTGTCGCGCATATCTCGGGCTTTGTCGCCGAAGATCGCTCGAAGCAATTTTTCCTCGGCTGGAAGTTCTGTCTCACCTTTCGGAGTGACCTTGCCGACCAGGACATCTCCGGCTTTTACTTCTGCGCCCGGTCTTATGATCCCTCTATCATCCAGGTCCGCAAGCGCTTCCTCGGAAACGTTAGGTATCTCCCTTGTGATCTCTTCCATTCCCAGCTTTGTCGCCCTTATATCAACCTCAAACCTTTCTATGTGGACAGAGGTAAAGGCATCCTTCTTTACAAGCTTCTCGGAAATAATTATGGCATCCTCATAGTTATACCCTTCCCACGGCATGAACGCAGCCAGTATATTTCGGCCGAGGGCGAGCTCTCCCCTGTCCGTTGCGGAACTGTCAGCTATTACCTGGCCCTTTTCAACTTTTTGGCCTGATTTCACAATGGGACGCGAATGTAGGCATGTGTTCTGATTGGATCTCTGGAATTTTGTTAATTTATAAGATTCGGATTTTCTTCCCGTATTTATGACGATCTCATCCGACACTACTTTGGTTACCCTGCCGGATGATCTGGCCCTCGTAAGCAGATTGGAATCCCTGGCGACTTTTTCCTCCAATCCCGTCCCCACATAGGGAGCCTCACAAACAAGCAGCGGGACCGCCTGACGTTGCATGTTCGCACCCATTAGCGCCCTGTTCGCATCGTCGTGCTCCAGGAACGGGATGAGCGCGGTGGTTATGCCCACCAGCTGGTCAGGAGAAACCCCGATGTAATCAACTTCCTTGGGCGCGGTCATTATAAATTCCCTCTTGTACCTTACCGGGACATGTTCAGTGATTATCCTGCCCGATTTATTTACGCTGACATCGCAGGGCCCTATCTTATAGAAGTCCTCAACATCCGCGGTGAGTTGATCGATCTTGTTGGAAACCACTCCCCGCTTTACCCTTCTATATGGCGTCTCTATGAAACCATATTTATTGATACTTGCATATGTCCCAAGGGACGCTATCAGCCCGGCATTGGGGCCTTCCGGGGTTTCTATCGGGCATATTCTTCCGTAGTGGGAGGGATGTATATCCCTTACCTCGAATCCCGCCCTCTCGCGCGTAAGCCCTCCCGGCCCGAGCGCGGAAAGCCTTCTCTTGTGAGTGAGCTCAGCCAAAGGATTTGTTTGGTCCATAAACTGTGACAGCTGGCTTGAACCAAAAAATTCCTTTATGACGGCAACAAGCGGCCTTACATTCATCACCATCTGCGGGGTGAGATTCTCACCCGCTTTCACGACAAGCTGCTCCTTGACAAGACGCTCCACCCTGGACAAGCCCACCATGAACTGCCGCTGAAGCAGCTCTCCCACGGACCTTATCCTTCGATTCCCAAGATGATCTATATCATCCGGCATCCCCTGTCCAAGGTTTATCTCCACCAGCTTTTTTACAATTCCCAGAATGTCCTCTTTTGTGAGGACCGTCTTTGTTATTGGCGTATTTATTCCCAGCTTCTTGTTTACTTTATACCTGCCCACCTTCCCGAGGTCATACCTCCTCACATTGAAGAAAAGGTTGTTTATATAAGCCAGGGCGCCTTCCACGGTAATGGGATCTCCGGGACGAAGCTTCTTGTATATCTCGACAAGCGCCTCTTCTTTTGGTTTGATAGGATATTCCTGCAACGTCTTCCTGCCGAACTCCGTATCACCGAGTGCCGCCTTTATCTCCTTCTCGGAGCATGAGATCGCGGAAAGGAAAATGGTGATTGGAACCTTTTTTGTCCTGTTTATCCTGGCGAATACGACCGAGGATCCGTCAACTTCCACTTCCAGCCATGAGCCGCGGTCCGGGATGATCGTTGCAAAATAGGCCACCTTGCCTTTTTCCGGCTTTTTGTTCTCCCTGAAGTACACTCCGGAGGAACGGACAAGCTGACTCACTATAACCCTTTCAACGCCGTTGATTATGAAAGTTCCCCTGTCCGTCATTATGGGGAAATCGCCGACAAAAACCTCCTGGGACTTTACTTCCCCGCTCTGCTTGTCTATAAGACGGACCTTCATCTTAAACGGGGCAGAGTATGTTACTTCCTTTATCAAGCAGTCCGGCAGGGAATGCTTGGTGTCCCCTATCTTGAAATCCCCGGTGAATTCGATCTCGTACCTGCCCTCATATCCCCTTATGGGCGAAAAACTTTTCAGAGCCTCGGAAAGCCCCTCCTCAAGGAACCACTTGAAAGAATCCTTTTGAAGCGCCAGCAGATCCGGCGGCTCGATAAGTCTCTTTTGATCAGAGCCGAATAATTTGGTCCTTTTATTTATATGTTGTGTCATTTTATTTCTACTTTTGCACCCTCCGCTTCAAGCTTTTTCTTTATTTCTTCCGCTTCTTCTTTCTTTATTTTCGCCTTCACCGGTTTCGGTGTATTGTCCACCAGGTCCTTCGCTTCTCTAAGTCCAAGCCCTGTAACATCCCTTACGACTTTCAAAACCTGGATCTTTTTATCTCCAGTTGATGTAAGGATCACATCAAAGGCTTCTTGAACAGCAGCAGCTTCCCCGGCTGCAGCCGCTGCAGGAGCAGCAATCGCCGCCATGGCAGAAACGCCGAATTTTTCCTCCAGTTTCTTCACCAGGTCCGAGAGTTCCAGAACCGTCAATCCTTCAATCGTTGTTATCATGTCTTCCATTTTTCCCATTACATTCACCTCCCTTTCAGTTAATCCGTGTAAAACTAACCTTGCTTTTTTACCTTAATCGCATTCAAGGCAAAAACAAACTTATTGATCATTCCCTTAAGATCAAAAACAAGATTGGTTATCGGCGCCTTCATGCCGCCGAGCACCTTCGCTATCAGCACTTCCCTGGAAGGGAGTTTTGAAAGCGCCGTGATGATCCTCGGCTCGATCAGTTTCCCCTCAAGCACCCCGCCCTTTATGTTAAGTTTTTCGTTCTCCTTGATGAACTCGGACAGCACCTTCGCAGGCATTACCTGGTCCTTGTAGCCGAACAATATTGCGGTGGGGCCTATCAAAAGCTTTTCGATGCCCTCAAACGCCTTTTCCTTCACGGCCCGAGTGATATAGGTGTTCTTCAACACCTTGTATTCAGCGTCAAGGGGCCTTAACTTTCGCCTGAGAGCGGATAACTGGAACATCGTAAGCCCTTTGTAATCCGTGAATATCACTACCTTGCTCTTGTCGAATTTATCCTTTATGTCCTTTACCGCTTTTTCTTTCAATGTTTTCTTCATTTGCTCCCCTATGCCAGCATCTTGCTTGCGTCGACATAAACAGCGGGCCCCATCGTGGCCGAAAGTGCGATACTCTTCAAAAATACGCCTTTGACGCTTGAAGGCTTAGCTTTGTTGACCGCTTCCAGGACGGCCCTGAGGTTTGAGACAAGTTTGTCATCCCCGAAAGAGATCCTTCCAATGGGGACATGCACCACACCTGTCTTGTCGGTCTTATACTCAACCTTTCCCGCCTTGAACTCCTTCACTGCCTTGCCGACATCAAATGTGACGGTCCCGGTCTTCGGATTCGGCATGAGACCTTTTTGACCGAGCATTTTGCCAAGGCGGCCCACGGCGCCCATTATATCTGGAGTTGCAATTGCCACGTCAAAATCCGTCCAGCCCTTATTTATCTTTTCGATGATATCCTCCGCTCCGGCAAAGTCAGCCCCAGCAGCCTCCGCTTCCTTTATCTTTTCTCCCTTTGCGATAACGACCACCTTTGTTTTCTTGCCGGAACCGCCCGGAAGGTTCACCGTTCCCCTCACCTGCTGGTCGCTGCGCTTGGGATCTATCCCGAGCTTGATGGAAAGGTCAACGGATCCGTCAAACTTTGTTATGGAAGTCTTCTTGACGAGCGACACAGCATCTTCCGGTAAATATCTTTTCCCGTGCTCTACCAGTTTTGCTTTTTCCAGGTATTTTTTCCCTCTTCTTGGCATGTTACTTTACCGTTATCCCCATGTTCCTTGCCGTGCCCTCGATGATCTTCATTGCGGCCTCCAGGGTGTTCGCATTAAGGTCGGGCATCTTTGTTTCGGCTATCTCCTTCAGCTTTTCCTTCGTGATGGTCCCTACCTTGTTGCGGTTTGGCTCGCCTGATCCTTTTTCAATGTTCGCGGCTTTCTTAAGAAGCACCGCGGCGGGAGGGGTCTTCAATATGAAAGTGAAGGACCTGTCCTCAAATATGGAGATCTCAACCGGTATGACGGTATCGCCGCTATCCTTGGTCTTTGCGTTATACTGCTTGCAGAACTCCATTATGTTTATGCCGTGCTGCCCCAATGCTGGCCCGATTGGCGGCGCGGGATTCGCTTTTCCAGCCGGGATCTGCAGCTTTATGATCGTTTTCAATTTCTTTGCCATTATGTTATCTTTTCCGCCTGTTCAAAATCTATCTCAACCGGTGTATCCCTTCCAAAAATATTCACCAGCGCCTTGATCTTGCTTCTCTGGTAATTGACCTCTTCCACCGATCCCGTGTAACCCCTGAACGGCCCGCTTATTATCCTGATCGCCTCTCCCTTTTCAAAGGAGACCTCGATCCTTTCCTCCCGCACGCCAAGCTGTTTCAATACCCTCTGCATTTCTCTTTCCGTGACGGGGATGGGACGGACCTTGTTGCCTATGAACCTCGCGACTCCGGGCGTCTGCTTTACGGCGTGCCATGAAGCCTCGTCAAGGACCATTTCCACGAAAACATAGCCCGGGAACATCTTCTTCTTTCTCTCAACGCGCTTGCCTTCCTTGATCTCTACAATGTCTTCCTCCGGCACAAGGATATTGAAGACCCTGTCCTCCATCCCGGCCTGTTTCACATTGCGTTCAATGCTGGCCTTCACAAGGTCCTCATTGCCGGTCAATGTCTGTATGACGTACCACTTCCTGTCATCCTGCGGCTTTTCCTCGGTTTTCGGCTCTCCGGCACCTTCCGCAGGCTTGGGAGCGGCTTCTTCCGTCTTTTTTTCTTCTTTGTTTTCTTCGGTCATCTATCTAATCCGCGCCTTACTGAAATACGCGAAAAACTTCGCGAAAGAAAAATCCACGAGCATGATAAAAACACATATAAGCAATACAATCACGAAAACTATGATCGTGGCCGCCACCACATAATTGCGGCTGGGCCAAACCACTTTCTTTGCTTCGGATTTGATCTCCTTGAAATATTCGACCGTTTTCCCTTTTATTTCGTTATAACTCATAATCTAAAAAATCCAGGCAGTGAAGTATGCACTTCGCTTAACTTCACTGCAGGCGAGGAGGGACTCGAACCCCCAACCACTGGTTTTGGAGACCAGAGCTCTAGCCAATTGAGCTACTCGCCCAAAACACCATAAAACTCGCCAAGTCCTACTTTTCTTCCTTATGTGGCGTATGTTTCTTGCACCACTTGCAGTACTTACTCATCTCAAGCCTGTCCGGCGTTGTCTTTTTGTTCTTTGTGGAAGTATAATTCTTCCTCTTGCAAACAGTACATGATATCGTGATTATCTCTCTCATATTCCCTTACATTATTATTACGTTTCTATACGAAAGCACGAAATCCCCCCTCTTCCGCATCCAGCGGAAAATTTAAAAGGGATTTTTAGCTGAACAAAGGGGAATTTTATTACATGGCCGGATCTTTGTCAAGCATTATTTTTGAAAATCCGCCTACAGGCCGGCTCTTACCTTCCTTGCCGCTTCCACCATATTCTTTAGTGAAGGGACTGTTTCCTTATATCCCCTCGTCTTAAGCCCGCAATCCGGGTTGATCCAGAGCTGATCTTGAGACAGATTTTTCAAGCTTCGATTGATCAGGCTGATGATATCAGGCACTGTAGGAACAGCCGGGCTGTGAATATCATAAACACCAGGCCCGATCCCCTTCTTGTACCTGAATTTCTTGAAGACATCCAGCAGTTCGCCCTTGCTCCTGGAGTTCTCTATGGAAATGACATCCGCATCCATAAGGTCGATATATTTAATGATCTCGTTAAAGTTGGAATAGCACATATGAGTATGTATCTGGGTATCATCCTTTACCTTTGAGGCAGAGAGCCTGAAGGCTTTCACCCCGTAATCAAAATATTCGGTCTTATTCCTGTTCTTGATAGGCGCGCCTTCCTGAAGAGCAGGTTCATCGATCTGTATTATCCTGATCCCGTTCTTCTCCAGGTCCAAAACCTCATCATTCAGTGCCAGGGCTATCTGATAAGCCACGTCTTTCTTGGAGATATCATCCCTGTTGAATGACCAGCTTATAATGGTCATGGGGCCCGTGAGCATGCCTTTCATTGGCTTTTTTGTGAGCGACTGAGCGTATAATATCTCTTCGAGCGTCATTGGCCTCATTCTCTTGACGTCCGCCCAGATGATGGGGGGTTTTACGCATCTGGAGCCATAAGAGACCACCCAGCCGTTGAGCGACGTGATGAATCCTGAAAGTTTTTCCCCGAAGAACTCCACCATGTCTGTGCGCTCGAACTCTCCGTGCACCATGACATCGAGGCCTATCTCCTCCTGTAGCTTAACAACTTCCTTTATTTGCTCCTTTATGAACTGCCTGTATTCATGCTCCCCCAACTGCCCCTTCCTGAATTCCATCCTTTTCATCCTTACCCCTTCCGTCTGCGGAAAGCTGCCAATTGTCGTGGTCGGAAGCAGCGGAAGGCCGAACTCGATCTTTTGCAGTCTTTTTCTTGCTTCATAAGGTGATCTTCTTTTGAAGTCATCGGGTTTCAGCTTTGCCATTCTCATCTTTACGTCTTTTAGGTTCCTTTCTGCACATGTGAAGAGCTCGCCCAATTTCCTGGTGTTATCCTTAAGCTCCTCCTTGACTGACGGAAGCCCTTTAGTGAGAGCTTTTTTGATGATCAAAAGTTCCTTTATCTTCTCATCCGCAAAAGCAAGGTTATCTTTAAGCACTTGTGGAAGTTTTGTTTCTGGCTCAACCGTCACCGGAACATGCTGCATGCTGCATGAAGGAGATATTATCAGCTCGCTTGGTTTTATTTTCTTGATGATTGCCTGACACAGAACGACCTTCTCCCTTAAATCCGACACCCAGATATTCCTGCCGTTAACGATCCCCGCCATCAATACTTTGTCGGAAGGGAACCCGAACTTCCTGATGTTCGCCAGATTCCCGCTGTTCGAGACAAAATCCATGCCGATCGCATTAACGGGCAGAGCAACGGTTTCTTTGTAGTGGGTTATGGAATCAAAGTAAGTAGCAAGTATGAACTTTGCGCCTTTCAATCTGCCAAGGAAGCTCTTAAGGTACTTCAGGTCGCTCTTTGGAATGTCCGTGACAAGAGAGGGCTCCTCGATCTGGATATATTTGGCCCCTCCCCTGACAAGCTGGTCAATGAGCTCCACATACATGTCCGATATGATCTTGAACCATTTATCGAAGTCCTTGTAACCTTTTGAAAGTTTCACGAACGTATAAGGCCCGATCAAAGTGACCTTGATATTCTCCGCCTTGTTCCTTTTCAGCATGTCCACAAAATACCTGCCGTCAAGCTTTGGCTTCACATCATCCGTAAGTTCCGGCACAAGGTAGTGGTAATTGGTATTGAACCACTTGGTCATTTCCATGGCAGACTTTCCGCGCGCCATCTCGAAATACCGCTGTATGCCGCCGGTTATGTGCTGGAATCTTTTCGGGATAAGGTTAAAGGCAACGGTAAGGTCAAGCATCCTGTCATATAACGTTGCGTCACAAAGAGGGATGGAATCAAGGGCTTCCTGCCTGGCGATGTTGCTTCTCATCAACTGCTCCGCCCCCTTCAGAAGGTTTTCCCGGCTGGTCTCCCCCCTCCAGAAGGACTCTATAAGGAACTTCAGCTCCCTTTTCTCCCCTATATACGGATAACCGATATTCGTAGCAATTACTTTCATTTTATACCTCTCTCCTGCCTGCCGGCTTGCCCGCCTATGGAGGGTAGGCAGGTCCTTACATATATATAGCTTAAACCAGGCCTAAATCTCAAGGGCCAAGATCAACGCATCTTCATTGGCCTTCGGGTAATAAGCCTTCCTTTTGCCGATCTCCTTGAACCCGAACCTTGAGTAAAGCCTTTTTGCCGCCTCATTGCCCTGCCGGACCTCCAGGAATATTATCCCGATCTTCATGCCCTTTGCCAGGTCAATTATATTGCCTATGAGCTGGGTGGCTATCCCCTTTTTCTGATACGGCTTTGCCACCCCCAGGTTCGTGATATGCCCCTCATCCACAATTCTTTCAAAAACCACATATCCGGCCAGATCGCCGTTTAATTCCTTTACGAAAAAATACTTGTTTTCCTTATCAAGCAAATCAATAAAAAGCTGCTCATCCCACGGATCGGGGAATAAATCATTCTCAATTTTAAGGATCCCCGGGACATCGGACTTTTGAGCTTTTCTTATCACAAAGGTTGAAGATTATATCAGATAAGATATAATTGTTCAACGGAGGTAATTTATGAGCAAAGTTCAGGAAGTATCTGACGCTAACTTCGAGGGAGAAGTATTAAAGCACCCTTCCCCTGTCCTTGTTGACTTCTGGGCTTCTTGGTGCGGGCCTTGCAGGACGATGGCTCCCATAATTGACTCGATCGCCGCCGAGTTCGAAGGAAAACTTAAAGTTGCCAAATTGAACGTGGATGAACATCAGAGCATAGCCGCGAAATATGCGATCATGAGCATCCCAACAATGGTCCTTTTTAAAGAGGGCGAGGAGCTCGATCGGGTGATCGGATTCATTGCCCAAAAAAACCTCTCTGAAAAAATAAAAGAATTTCTATGAGTCTCGAGATCAAGGGATTCATCGAAACATCCCTTGTTGACTGGGATGGAAAAGTAGTTTCGGTCATATTTCTGCCCGGATGCAACTTTCGCTGCCCTTACTGCCAGAATATGGGGCTTGTACAGCACCCGGAAAAATACCTGACGGTCCCCGAAAATAAGATATTTGACTATCTTGAGAGCCACAGGAGCTTCATTGATGGGATATGCATCACCGGCGGTGAGCCGACGATCCACAGGAACAAAGGTTTGACCGAATTCATCAGGAAAATTAAAACGATGGGATTCCTTGTCAAATTGGACACGAACGGTTCAGATCCCGGATACATAAAGGAACTGGTCAGCCATCAACTTGTGGATTTTATAGCCATGGACGTGAAGGCTCCCCTTGAAAGTTACGGCAGGGCGGTGGACGTAAAGGTGGACACGGAAGCGATCAAAGAAACTATCCGGTTCCTTCTTCAGGGCAAGATCGACTACGAATTCCGGACAACGGTCGTCCCCACGATCACCGGCATTGATGAGATCGAGGGCATTGCGAAATTGATAGCAGGGGCCGGGAAATACGTCCTGCAGCAGTTCGAGCCGGACCACTGCGAGGATATCCAGCTGAAAAAGCTCAAGCCCTTCGATGCGGACACAATATCAAAGATGACGGATATTGCCAGAAAATACGCCGCTAATGTTGCTTACAGGGGGAAATAGAAGGTTATTTGTAAAGTTCCTCTATTACGTTCGTCCTGCTCACCACTCCCACAAGCTTGCCTTCCCTTGTCACGGGCAGTCTTTTGATCTGCCTTGCCAGCATCAGGGCTCCCGCTTTCAATATGGGAGCTTCTTCCCCGATGGTGACGGCCGGAGCGCTCATGATGTCCTTTACCTTTAGCTTGGATGCTTCCATTGCCTTTTCTTCTATTTTTTCGATATTATGCATCAACTGTTCCTCGTCTGTTATTTCCCCGTAGGTGGGCAGGATCGCCCTGATCAGATCGCCCTCCGTGATGACCCCAATGACTTTCCCGCCGTCATCCACCACGGGAAGGCCGCTGACACTATGCTGAACCAGAAAAGAGCTTACCTGCTTTAAGGAAAAGCTTTCCTTAACGGAAACCACAACAGGCGTCATTATATCCTTTACCTTCATAACGGCTTTATTATAATCCCTAACAATGTTATAATCCATACCTTATATGGCGAATATTTTTACGGGATTTTTTGGCCTGATACTTGTGATATTGTTCCTGTCGGTGATAATGATGTGGTTCTGCGCGCCTGTGCTGCTATATTTGATATATCAGAAGTTGTCTTCCATTGAAGAGAAAATGAAGAAATAGTGTTCTTAAAGAATCTTCTTCCCCCAACCCTTATTCCCGATTAACAATAAAGCATCGATTTCAATTCTTTAATGCTTTTTCAATTTTAGATTTAATCTCTGCTGGAACATTTAATTTGACAATTTCTTTTAATTCCGTTAATGCCGCCTTCCTGACTACTTGATCGACAGCTGTATTTGCTTTAATAATAAGATGATTTATAATTTCCAATCTTAATTCTTGAGTAATATTTTTTGTGATATCCAATCTAGCAATTTCTCCTAATGTTTTTAAGGCTAATTCTTCAACTCTCCCGTATTTATTTCCAACTGATTTAAGAGCATTAACAATTTTTGTGTTTAGTTCATTGGAAATGTTAATTTGTACGATTTTGCCTAATGCCCTTACTGCCGACTCGAGAACATCGGGAACTTCAGAATTAACAACTGATTGAATAAATACATCTGCTATTTTTATATTTAGTTCCGGGGAAACATTATATTGCGCAGTTTTCTCTAACATTTTTGCCGCAGAACTTTGCCCGTCCCAATCTGGTCCATTAAATTTAATAATTGCTGCCATGCCGTCAACAATCTTTAAGCTTAGTTCTAACGAAGAGTTTAATTGTACGATATTTACTAACGTGTTTACTGCTGAATTTCGAACCCTATGGAATTCGTCGTGAACTGATGGGATGAGGGCATTAGCAATCTTTGATCTTAATTCCAAAGAAATATTGCATTTCGCAATTGCCCTCAACATTTCTGCTGCCGATTCTCGAACAAACATATCTTCATCGCCAAGTAATGGAATAATAGCATCAACAATCTTTGATCTTAGTTTAATAGAAATATTAAAGTGTGCGATTTGTCCTAATGCCTTCACTGCTTTATTTCTTACGTCATTATAATATTTACTGCCAAGTTTCGGCATTAGAGAAGCGACTTCTTTACTTACTTTTTTATCGTTTTCAAGTGTTTCCCTAAGCTGCGAAAGATTGAAATTGCCTGATTTTTCAAGATATTCTAAAAAGTTTTCGCACTCAGTTGGATTTTCTCCACAAAAAGCTTCGGCTGCATTCTCTGCCTCTTCCTGTGTATCTGTTTTGCAATCATATCCCAGCGGACCATCATTCGCCTCAGTCGCCCATAAATATTTCCTATAATTCACAGGGGCGTTTCCGATTATAATCTCTCCCATTTTTATCCTTCCTCCTTAAATAAAAATACTTACATTCTTAACATCATATTATCGTAAGGATTTTGGAATAATTTCACTTTTTTGATATATAATACTGATCATGAAACCCTTTAAACACACCCCGGTAATGATCGCGGAAGTCATTAAATATTTGGACTTGAAGCCCGGCAGCCTGGTCATTGACGCCACACTTGGCGGCGGTGGGCATGCCAAAGCGATACTTTCCAGCGCAAAGAACATCAGATTGATCGGCATCGACCACGACGCTGAAGCTATTGATGCCGCCAAAGAGAACCTAAAGGCTTTTACAGACAGGATAGAGCTTATTCGGGATAACTTTTCCAATATAAAAAACATTACCGGAACAAGGAAAATCAATGGTATCATGTTCGACCTTGGAGTATCTTCATACCAGATCGATTCGGCTGAGCGCGGGTTCAGCTTCCAATCTGATGCCCCGCTTGACATGAGGATGGACAAGTCAGCCAAATTTACCGCAAAAGACCTTATCAATGACCTTAGCCGGGAGGAAATTGAAGGAATCATCAAAGACTATGGCGAGGAACGGTATTTTAAAAGGATAGCCTCGGCTATTATCAGGAAAAGGCCGATATCAACGACTTCTGAGCTTGCGGACATAGTGAAATATTCGATCCCGAAGACATCCCCTTTCAATACGACCAAATCGATCGCCAGGATCTTTCAGGCGTTCAGGATAGCCGTGAACAATGAGCTTGAGTCCCTTGAGAAAGCGCTTAACGAGTCGATCGATCTTCTTGCCCCGCATGGAAGGATCGTCGTCATATCATATCACTCCCTTGAAGACAGGATTGTCAAAAATATATTCAAGAAGGAATCGACGGACTGCATCTGCCCGCCACGCCTTCCGGCATGCGTTTGCAATCACAGGAAGAAATTGAATATAATAACGAGGAAACCGGTCACTCCAGGTGATGCCGAGGTCAAAGAGAACCCGAGAGCAAGGAGCGCCAAGCTGAGGGCGGCAGAAAAAATATGAGGCTATTAAGGGCTTTTGTGATCTTAACCGTTCTTGTTGCGCTATCCGTCGTTCACCTTGCGATATATACGAACAGCATAAAGATCAGCTACGAGATCAACGATCTAAAGCAGCAAATTGATAAACTCAGGGACAGCAACAGATACCTTAATTACCTTGTGGCAAAGGAAGAGGCCCTTCCAAGGATCGAACAGATCGCAAAGGGCAGGCTGAACATGATCTACCCGGAAAAGATAAATTACATAATAATCGCAACAGGTGAGGCAAAATGATCACATTGATAATCTGTACTCGGAAAGCCCGCCCGATCTGTTCGGGAAAATCCCATTACCAAGCCCCAATGCCTTAACAGCCCCCTGGCCAAGCTGGAAGAAAAAGTTCTCTTCCCTGTAGTAAACAAGCTTTGGTTCACCCTGTATCTTGGCAAGTTTTGCCGCAAGGTCCACTGAATCGGAAAAATTGCCAAGGTTGTCGACAAGCTTCTTATCAAGAGCCTGCGAGCCCGTATATACCCTTCCTTCCGCAAGGCCTCCCACCTCAACCGTTGTCATTCCGCGGCCGTCCGCCACGGCGCCCAGGAACTCCTGATACGTCTCTTCCATATAGCTTGTAAGCAGGTTCAGCTCTTCCGTGGAAAGCTTCCTCAATCCCGAGAACATGTCCGAATGTTTGCCTTCTTTGACCGTTTCCGCCTTTATATCAAGCTTCTTCAGAAGTCCCGAGTATACAAGGAGCCCCGCGTCAACAACGCCTATGCTGCCGGTTATCGTCCCCGGATCCGCAACGATCTTGTTGGCGGCGGCAGAGATATAATATCCGCCGGAAGCCGCCATGTCCCCCATGGAGGCAACAACTATCTTGCCTTTCGCCTTTGCCTTTTTAAGCTCCGAATATATCTGGCCGGAAGCGACCGCCGAACCCCCGCCACTGTTCACCCTCACTATGATGGCCCTTACCTGCCAGTCGCCTATGGCTTTTCTTATCTGTTCGGACACGGAATCCGCTCCCGTTGTGCGCCCGCCAAAGAGCATGTTCGTTCCTGATCTCCCCGTGACTATGTCGCCGTTGACCTCGATGACCGCTATTTTATTCGGGAACGCTATTAAAAAGTCCTCTTCCTGGTCCCTGATAAGGTCCTTGGCCTCAACAACTCTTATGTCTTCCTTTGAACCATAGAGCTCCGACCCTATTCGCTCCGCATCCTTGAAATATCCTACCTCATCCACCAGGCCAAGCTCTTTCGCCTTTGAGGCGGAAAATATGCTTCCATCGGCTATTTCCTTGAGTTTATTGATGGAGATCTTACCTTCCCTTGACTTCGCAATATCGCTGACCATCTGCCTGTAAAGGTCCGCCAGTATCCCCTGGATCATATGCCTCTGTTCTTTCGTAAGCTCGGGAGAAAGGCTTGAGAAAGTGGTCTTGTATTTTCCCCTTGCCAGAAGCTGGACCTCGATGCCGAACTTTTCAAGAAGTCCTTTTATTCTTATTATATTGATCGTTTTGCCAAGTCCGCCAACAGTACCGGAAGGAGGCGCAATGATGCGGTCTGCCACGGATGCCAGGTAATACTCGTCTCCGAGCGTGCCTTCTTCCATATAAGCGACGATCTTTTTCCCTTTTTCCTTTGCTTTCTGCAGCTCTCCCCTTATTTCCTGGACTATCCCGAACGATCCGAGCCCGCCGTCAAATCCTTTTATCTTGATAATGATCCCGTCAATATACGGGTCCTTCACCGCGTCTTTTATGTTCGCGATTATGGAATCCGCTCCGATACGCCCCCCGCCGAAAATGCTGAAGTCGCCGATGCCGCCTACTATATCCCCGCCTATCTCCACGAGAGCGAATTCCTTTGGCCTGATGACAGACATCGGTCTTGTGGGCTTTTCAAAAAGGCTTATTTCCCCGCCTATCATCTGGATGGTGCCGCTTTCGGCGTCCTTGTTAAGCAGTCCGGCATAATGTATCCTCATGAAAGGAAAATCAAGGCTCGCGCCAAAAGTGGTATATCCCCTATCGATGCCCGCCCTCAGATTGAAGCCTTCAACTACCTTGCCCTCGATGCCGTAATGGGTGAAATCTCCAGGCCCCTCCCTTCCGATCTCGCTGTCCGCGGCGATCATGATCCGGTCATCAAGCAGCCTGTAAACACCGCCAATACGGGTGCTTCCGGGGATCTCCATCACTTTTTCCGAAAGCGCATCCTGGCCCAGAACGCCGATGGAGAACTGCGGAGTGATGTTCAGCAGCAATCCTATATCAACACTGTATCCCCTTCTTTCCTCGATGGCCGTATCCCAGTATATGTTCTTGTAGGTCAGGCCGTAGCTTATGCCCATGCTGCTGCGGACTCCAACCCCGTACATGTCCACTTTCGCACGCTCCCCGGTCGGGAGCTGCCTGTCATAACCCAGATAGCCGAGTGACCCCATGTTGCCCGCGTAATAGTGGTCCTGATCAACTATTTCCTTGTTAACGTCGATTGTTCCGAAAGAAAGCCCGGCGGAACCCGCCCTTGCAAGCCCCGCGGGATTATAGAATATCGAGCCCAGATCGTCGCAAACGGCCGTTCCCGTACTACCCATACCCGCCTGGCGGATGAAAGTGCCGGATTTGATAAATTCTTCCTGGACAGTGGAAGAAAAAGCATAAGTGATCAACATGATACATAACATAAAGGAAAGAAATATGTTCTTCAAAGTGTTAATATTGTATAATCAATATCATGGCAAATCAAGAACTCGTAAGAGTAAGGTTCGCGCCCTCCCCCACAGGATATCTTCATATCGGCGGAGCGCGCACAGCTCTTTACAACTGGCTTTTTGCAAAAGCTAATAAAGGGACTTTTATCCTGAGGATCGAGGACACAGACAGGACACGTTCAACAGAAGAAGCCGTGAAGGCCATACTCGACGGGCTTGAATGGCTCGGGCTTAACTGGGACGAGGGTCCGGACGTGGGCGGGGACTTTGGGCCGTACTTCCAGACAGAGAGGCTTGATATATACAGGGAATGGACGGAAAAACTTCTCAAGGAGAACAAGGCTTATCATTGTTTCTGCACGACGGAAGAGCTTGCCGAGCAGCGCCGGATAGCCGCGGAGCGCAAGGAAGCGCCCAAGTACAACGCGAAATGCAGGAAGTTATCGAAAGCCGAATCTGAAAAGCTCTTAAAGTCCGGCAAGCCTTATGTCCTAAGGTTCAGATTGCCGGAAACAGGCGTCACAAAAGTGCATGACCTTATAAGGGGCGAAGTGAACTTTGAGAACGAAGTTCTTGATGATTTCGTCATCGTCAAGTCCGACGGCTTCCCAACTTACAACTTTGCCGCAGTGGTTGACGACCATCTGATGCGGATCACGCACGTGATAAGGGGCGACGATCATCTATCGAACACGCCCAGGCAGATACTTTTATACCAGGCTTTTGGCCTGATGCCGCCGAAATTCGCTCACATCCCTATGATAATGGGACCTGATAAGGCAAGGTTATCCAAGCGCCACGGAGCAACATCGGTCATCGACTACAAACTCCTCGGCTATCTTCCCGAAGCAATGGTCAACTACATTGCCCGGCTCGGATGGGGATACAAGGACCAGGAAATCTTCTCCAGGGAAGAGCTCATCAAGGTTTTCACGGTAGAGAAGGTCCAGAAGACAAGCGCCGTATTCGACGTTACCAAGCTCAACTGGCTGAACGCTCATTACATCAAGAATTCGAGCTTCGACCGCGTTACCGAGCTTGCGATGCCGTTCATCGAACAGGCTTATCCAGGAACCGATAAAGTTTATGCTGAAAAGGTGATCAAATGCCTGCATGATCGGCTCAAGACCATTATCGATATTGTCCCTCTCTCTGAATACTTCTTCAAGGACAGCTTTGCGATCGATGCAGAGGCTAAAATTAAATATCTCGATAAGCCAGGCGTCAGTGAAGTGATGGTAAAGCTCAAGGAAAAGCTCGATAAGGCAAAGCCATTCGATAAAGAAAATATCGAGAAGACGTTCAAAGGGCTTGCCGAAGAGCTCAATATCAAGCTCGGCGAAATAATCCACCCCGCAAGGGCACTATTGACAGGACGAACCGAATCCCCCGGTATCTATGATGTGGTGGATGTACTCGGCAAGGAAAAGACTATCAAGAGGCTATCGGCTATTTAGCCGCTATATATCCCATCAGCTTATATATCAATTTCGCGATAGTGAAGTCCGGATGATGAACTCCTTTTAACGGGGCTAATTCCACAACATCAAAGCCCACGATATTCTTTTCTCTCCCCACCGTCCTGAGGATATCGAGCACCTGATAATAATCAAGCCCTCCCGGCTCCGGCGTCCCTGTTGAAGGCATTATGCTTGGATCAAGGGCATCCACATCAAAAGTTATGTAAACATCTTTTGACAGCTGCGCCACGACGATCTCCTCAAGCTCCACTTTTTCCGCGAAATGGATCTTGGCTATCTGCCCCGTTTTTTTGGCGTATTCTGCCTCACTAATGTCCATTGACCTTATGCCTACCTGGACCACGGGGCATATTTCAAGGATCCTTCTCACCGCGCACGCATGGCTGTCCGATCTGCCCTGGTATTTATCCCGCAAGTCAGCATGCGCATCGAATTGAAGTACGCTGAGGTCCTTATGTTTTTCTTTTAGCGCGGAAACCGCAAATGGAGTTATCGAGTGCTCTCCGCCAAGCATGACCGGTATCTTTTTATCTTGAATTATCTTCGCAATTTGAGCCTTGATGGCATTGACGGCCTTGATAGGCCTTGTTACATGGATCCCTGCCCTGCTGATCTCTCTGCCCAGTTCAATATCGTACTCCTCAATATGCAGGGAGGCTTTTAGTATCGCGTCCGGCCCTTTCGAAGTTCCTTTGCCGTATGATACTGTCTGCTCAATAGGGACCGGCACAACTACGAATTTCGCGGTTTTATAATCCGTATGCGGCGGATCAAGGTCTAAAAATCTTACGGGTGCCACAAGTGAAATTATAGGATATCGGGTTTAATTGTAAAGTGATAAAATCATGCCGTATGAGCGAGGAATATTTCCGTAAGCTAAGGGAATCGATGGTCAAGGACCAGCTGATGGCCCGCGGGATATCCGACAAAAAGGTCCTCGATGCCATGAGAAAGGTCCCCCGCCACAAGTTCGTTCCCAAACACCTGGAAGAAGCCGCATACGATGACTGCGCTCTGCCCATCGGGGAAAGCCAGACAATATCACAACCTTATATGGTGGCGATAATGACAGAAAAGCTGGGTTTGAAGGGAGGCGGGAAAGTGCTTGAGATCGGCGCAGGGAGCGGCTATCAGGCGGCGATACTCGCCGAGATTGCAAGCCAGGTTTTCACGATCGAAAAAGTGGCCTCGCTTGCGCAAAGAGCTGATAACAAGCTTAAAGAACTTGGTTATAATAATGTAAAGGTTATCACGGGCGATGGAACTCTTGGGCTTCCTGAAGAGTCCCCTTTCGACGGCATTATCGTGACCGCCGGCGCTCCCGATATCCCGAAGCCATTGACCGATCAGCTTGAGGAAGGCGGCCGCCTGGTCATCCCGGTAGGCGAAATGTTCCTGCAAACGCTTAAGATCGTGACAAAGCACGGCAGGAAACTGGATGTTGAAGATTCGATAGGCTGCGTGTTCGTTCCTCTTGTAGGCAAATTCGGCTGGCCGGGATAGTTGCACCGTCCAACAAAATGTGATAATATCTCCCTTTGCGTGACTTTTGCGTAAACTGCCGCTAAATCGCTCATAAGCGGCAGCAAGATTTCAAAAATTGAGCAATAAGGAGTGAGTCGCATGGCAGAAGAGTATAAAGGCACGTCCCTGGGAGGTTTCAAGGAAAAATCAGAGGATCTGGATGCGTTAATACGGGAAACACTGGAAGAAAGCAAGCGCGCCGAAGTCTCTCCGAAAAAAGAAGAAAAAGCCCCGGGATTCAAAGCCACACCTATAAACATAGAGAGCCCAAAACCCGCCGCAGCTCCAAAACCGGCTGCCGCTCCCGTAGAAGCCGCCAAGAGACCGGATGAAGAAGCTTATGAAGCGACTTTCAAAGGTTACAAGCCAGGTGACGTGGTTAAAGGCACCGTAGTGAAGGTGGATCCATCGGGCGTGCTTGTGGACATCAATTACAAATCTGACGGATTCATCCCCCCGGCTGAACTTTCGGAGAAATCCTTCAGCAACATAAATGACGTGATCAAGGTGGGCGACAGGATCGATGTCCTCATAGAAAAACTTGAGGACAAGGAAGGCTATATAGTGCTTTCAAAGAGGAAAGCGGATTATGAGATGAAATGGAAAATAGCCTTTGAAGCATATAAGGGCAGGAAAGTGATAGAAGCCAAGGTGACCTCCGCTGTAAAGGGCGGGCTTGTGGTGGATTACAACGGCATACGCGGGTTCATTCCCGCCTCACAGGTCGCCAAGGAAACCGAGGAATCATTTGAAAGTTTCGTGGGTAAATTGATACCGATAAAGATCATAGAGATAAACAGGCGCCAGGGAAAAGTGGTCCTCTCCCACAAGATAGCCACCGGCGAAAAACAGAAGCTGGAGGCGGGGAAAATAATTGACGAGCTGGAAGTGGGCCAGGTGCGCCACGGCATAGTGACCAGCATCAAGAACTTCGGGGCTTTTGTGGACATCGGCGGCATCGAAGGGCTTATCCACCTGACGGAGCTTTCATGGAAAAGAGTGAAGCACCCTTCGGACCTCCTTAAAGTGGGACAGGAGCTTGATGTATTCATACTGGGCGTTGACAAGGAGAACAAAAAGGTGGCGCTTGGATTAAAGGAGCTTGAGCCGGATCCCTGGGTAAAGGCGGCGCAGCTTTACAAGGTGGGACAGATAGTGAAGGCTAAGATCGCCCGATTCGTGAAATTCGGGGCTTTTGCCGAACTTGATGGCAACCTGGAAGGTCTTATCCACATATCGGAACTTTCTGACAAACCTATAATCAGGCCGGAGGAAGCGGTCTCGGTAGGCGACGTGGTGGATGTGAAGGTGCTGAAGGTGCTCCCGGAAGAGCAGAAGATCGGACTTTCAATAAAGGAAGCAAAGAAAGAGGCTGAGCGCAAGGAACTGAAGGAATCGGCTCCTGTGGAAGAAAAAAAGACTGTCACTATCGCTGACGTATTAAAGGAAAAGTCCTCCGCCGCCAAAGCTTTGGAGGACAAGCAGAACAAAGGTCAATGACAAAAGAAGAACTCGGCAAACTTATAAAAGAAGCTGCCCTCCTTAAAGGCGAGTTCACGCTGAGAAGCGGCAGAAAAAGCAATTATTATTTCGACAAGTATCTTTTTGAGACCAGGCCGGATGTCCTGGCGCCTCTTACCAAAGAACTTGCCAAGCTCCTTCCGCCGCTGGATTCATTCCAGAGGCTTGCCGGCCCGGAACTCGGTGCAGTTGCCCTGGTCACCGCATTGTCCCTTGAGACAAAAAAGCCTTTCATCATCGTGCGAAAGGAAGAAAAACTTCACGGAACGAGCAAGATGATGGAAGGCGAGATCTTTAAGGGGGAAAAAGTGGTCTTGATCGAGGATATATTGACCACTGCCGGCGCCGCGATCGCTTCCGCTGACAAGCTCAAACATTCGGACATTGAGGTAGTGATGATGATCGGCGTTCTTGACAGGGAAGAAGGCGCAAAAGAAGCAATAGCAGCCGCGGGATACGCATTTAAATCGCTCTTCACCAAGAGCATGCTTGGAATATGAGCTTCCTTGAAAAACTCGACGCCTCTGTAAAAAAGAACAATTCGCTTCTCTGCATAGGACTTGATATCGACCTCAAAAGGATACCCGCTTCACTGCTCAATAAAGGTGATCCGATATTCGACTTCAATAAAGCGATAATCGACGCGACAAAGGACCTTGTATGCGCCTATAAACCCAACATCGCTTTCTATGAAATGTACGGGATATACGGCGTGCAGGCACTGATGAAGACAATTGAATACGCAACTGACGACATTCCGATAATCCTTGATGCCAAAAGAGGTGATGTTGGCCATACCGCGGCAGCGTACGCGAAGAGCGCTTTTGAGATATTCAAGGCAGATGCAGTGACGCTCAATCCATACATGGGATTTGATTCTGTGGAGCCATTCCTTTCTTATAAGGATAAAGGATTATTTGTAATTTGCCTCACTTCCAACCAGAGCGCGAAGGATTTCCAGAAAGAAGGCACTGAACCGCTTTACAGGCAGGTTGCAAAAAAGGTGAAGATCTGGAACAACTGGGGCAACTGCGGGCTTGTGGTAGGAGCCACTCAGGCTGACGAGCTCAAGGAGATCCGCGGGATCGCCGGAGACATGCCGATATTGATACCCGGCATAGGAGCGCAGGGTGGAGATTTATCTCAGTCCGTAAGGTTTGGGGTCAATAAGAAGGGCGAGCGGGCAATAATTAATTCCTCAAGGAACATCATATTCGCATCATCAGGCGAGGATTTCGCGGGTTCTGCCAGAGTTGCCGCCAGGAAATTGAAGGAAGAGATAAATAACTACAGGTTCGTGGGTTAACTGATAGCCTTTTTCAAGTTCGCTACGAATCTCCCGACATTCTTATTCTTAGCTATAACATCAATAATCGCGCTGCCGACAATTACTCCATCTGATATCTTTGCTGCGGCTTTTGCCTGTTTTGGCGTCTTGATGCCGAATCCGATAGCTATAGGCGTTCTGGTAAGCTTGTGTAGCTTATTGATGGTCTGTTTAGCCTGAACATGAAGGTTTGCTCTGGCTCCCGTGATCCCGGAGATAGATACCGCGTAGATGAATCCCGATGACCGCTTAGCTATCATTTTGATATGTTCCTTGCTGGAATTAGGCGCGGCAAGGAATACTATATCAAGCCCGTGCTTTTTTATCAGGCCGGATGCGTCCACCGGCAGGTCGGGGATGATCAATCCGTCCACCCCTGCCCTTTTACTCTCTCTTGCGAACTTATCAACGCCATATGCGCTCAGTATATTGAAGCTTGTCATGAATATCAGCGGGATGCTCGATCTTTTTCTTATCTTTTTGACCAATTTGATCGCATCAGCTGCGGTTGTCCCTTTGTTCAGGGCTCTTGTTGCGGCTCCTTGGATCGTAACGCCGTCCGCGATCGAATCCGAGAACGGGATCCCAAGCTCGATGATATCCGCTCCCGCCGCCTCTATCTGATAGACCAATGCTTCAGTCTTTGCCAAGCTCGGATCGCCGGCCATAATGAAAACGATCAGCGTTTTATTCTTCTTGAATACCTCTGATATTCTGCTCATTTGGCACCCCTGACGATATCCACATCTTTATCGCCGCGCCCTGACAAACATACAATAACGATCGAATCCTTTGATAACTTAAGCTTCTTAAGATATGCGATAGCATGGGATGACTCAAGCGCAGGGACAATTCCCTCTAACTTTGAAAGTAATCTGTAAGCTTCCAGAGCTTCTTTATCGGATACCGAAATATATTTTACACGGCCGATGTCCTTAAGGTAGCTGTGTTCAGGCCCGACGCCCGGATAATCAAGCCCGGCGGAAATTGAATGTGTGGATGATATCTGCCCGTCCTTTGTCTGCAATAAGTATGTCCTGGCACCGTGAAGCACTCCCGGCGTGCCCACTTCAAGGGTGGCCGAATTTTTGCCTAGCGCCATGGACGTGCCGCCGGCTTCAACCCCGAACATCCTAACTTTTTTGTCATCCAGGAAAGGATGGAACAGGCCGATCGAATTACTCCCGCCTCCCACGCATGCTACAAGGATGTCCGGCAGCTTTCCTTCCATATCAAGTATCTGATTCCTCGCCTCTTTGCCGATCACCGACTGGAAATCCCTTATCATCATGGGGTAAGGATGCGGTCCTATGACGCTGCCGATAAGATAATATGTATCAGGATTCGCCATCCAGTCACGCAATGTTTCATTAACAGCATCCTTAAGCGTTCTGGATCCTGAGCTGACCGGTCGAACCTCAGCTCCAAGCTCCTTCATCCTGCGGACGTTCAAGGACTGGCGTTTGACGTCCTCTTCTCCCATATAGACCACGCATTTGATCCCGAAAAGCTTGCAGGCGGTAGCTGTGGCGACACCGTGTTGTCCCGCCCCTGTTTCGGCTATGATGCGCTTCTTCCCCATCCTTTTCGCCAGCAGTATCTGTCCGATGCAGTTGTTCAGCTTGTGTGAGCCGGTCTTGCAGGTATCCTCCCTTTTAAGGTAGATGCTGCCATTATAAAGATGCGAAAGATTTCCTGCAAAATACAGTTGTGTCGGCCTTCCGACGAAGGTTTTAAGATAATATTGTAGGTCCTTTTTGAATTTAGGATCGTTCTTGAGTTTTTTGTAAGCTGACTCAAGCTCAAGCACAGGCTTCATCAGGGTCTCCGGCACGAATCTGCCGCCGTACTGGCCATAATAGCCGTTCTTGTCCGGAAGGTCTTTAAAGTTCATGGTTTCCGTATTGTATAACAGCATAATAAAGCTATCAAGTTGGTCAATTTGACAAAATATTAAATTCCCGGTATAATTTGGGCCTGCCTGAATGCTCTCATATAAGTGAGGCTTTTTATACGGCTTTTGTAGTTAGCGCCACGTATGTTCCCAGATTCCCCGAATCCGATAAGAATTCATTCGGAGTATCCACAGCACGCAATGAGTCCGCGGAATCTGTTACTGACGCGACCAAAAGAATAGAGGAACTCACGTCAGCAATAAGAACATACCTCGAAACGACATTCCCAAAGGCTGCTATCAGCATGACTTTCACAATAAATGAACACAGCAGGATCATAATAAGGGCGGCATCATCGAAAAATATCGAGCTTTCAGAGTCCCAAGAAAAAGGACTTGTATGGGCGCTTAGGAGGACCAAAGTTGACATCTCATTTGCCTTTTCCCCCAAACGTTCCGCGAATGATAGTTATGTCTTGTTTATACCGACCAACCTCGCCCTGGGCGAGCATGTAAGCAAGGATAGTGTCATAAGAGCCGTTAATAAAGCTGCACAGACCAGGGGCATTCGAGGCTGATATCTTTTTTCCTTACGGTTGCGGAATAATCTTCTATTGGATATAATACATTACTATGCTTTGCCAGAACTGCAAAAAACGACAGGCCTCCATACATGTCACAAGAATAATCAACGGAAGGCGCGTGGAGCAGCACCTGTGCTCCAATTGCGCCACTGAACTCGGATTGATCGGGGGAGGAAGCGGCTTCGGGGAATTCCCGGATTTCGGCGAACTCGGCTTCCCCGGCTTCTTTGAGTTCCCGGACCTGTTCACCAGCTTCTTCAAGAGGCGCCCCGCCGACAGGATATTCGACTATTTTTCGGAAGCCGCCCAGAACGTCATAAAGCTTGGCGGAGAAGAAGCACAGAGGCTCTCGCATGACCACCTTACTACGGAACTTCTCCTCCTCGGGCTTATCAAGGAAGAAGGCATGGCATACAATGTTCTTGTCGGACTTAATGTGGAGATTGTCGATCTTTTTTCAAGTATCGAATCCCTTATCGGCAGGGGCGAAGGGACCCCGGAAGAAATAACGCTATCACCCCGAGCAAAAAAGGTGCTTGAGCTGGCCTATAACGCGGCAAGAGAGCTTGGCTTCAATTACGTGGGAAGCGAGCACATACTGCTGGGCATCATCAAAGAGGGAGAAAGCATCGCATCACAGGCCCTGCAGAAAAAAAAGATCACCTACGATAAGGCCGTAAAGAAGATCCTCGAGCTCATGTCAAAGGGTGAAGAAGAGATCAAAGGCAAAAAGCCTGAGGAGCCCGAAGAGGAAGGCGGAGAGGAAGAGGAATTGGGATTGCCGGAAGGCGGCGAATCACCGTACGGCGAAATGTTCGGGATGCCGGGAATGGGAATAGGAGCTCCGCCAAAACCTAAGCCCGCACTCACTTCCTTTGGCCGTGATCTGACCGCACAGGCGAAGAACGGCAAGCTTGATCCTGTTATCGACAGGGATAAAGAGATCGAGCGGGTCATCCGGATCCTATCCAGAAGAACAAAGAACAATCCTGCCCTCATCGGCGATCCCGGCGTAGGGAAGACCGCGATAGTTGAAGGCCTTGCGGAACGGATCGTTAGCGGAGAGGTCCCGGAAATATTGAAAGACAAGAAGGTGATCGCGCTTGACCTTGCCGGAATGATAGCGGGAACAAAATATCGGGGTGAATTCGAGGCCCGGGTAAAGAAAATGCTTGATGAGATACTTTCAAAGTCCAGGCAAATAATACTGTTCATCGATGAACTCCATACTCTTGTCGGCGCCGGCGCTGCGGAAGGCGCTATCGATGCCGCCAATATTCTAAAGCCGGCCCTGGCAAAGGGGGATCTCCAGGTCATCGGGGCCACAACAGTTGACGAATACCGCAAGTACATTGAAAAAGACCCCGCGCTTGAGCGAAGGTTCCAGCCTGTTCTTGTAAATGAGCCCTCTGTTGACCTGACGATCGAGATACTGAAAGGGCTGCGCAGCAAATATGAGGAACATCATAAGGTGAAGATATCGGACGAAGCCCTGGCTGCCGCCGCGCATTTAGCCGACAGATATATAACCGACCGCTACCTTCCTGACAAGGCCATCGACCTGATGGACGAGGCAGCTGCAAAGGTAAGGTTGAAATTGATGTCTCCCTCAAAGGAATTGAAGGATGCCCAAAAAGAGCTGGAGAGGATAAAAAGAGAACAGGATGCCGCGGCAAAAGACAAAAAATTCGACAGGGCCGCAAAATTCCAGTCCCAGGTAGAAGAACTGGAAGCCAAAACAAAGAAACTTCAGGAATCCTGGAAGGATAAGCGCGGAAAAAGTGAGGCTGTAATAACCGAAGAGGATATCGCCGAGATAGTTTCCGACTGGACCGGAGTCCCCGTAATCAAGCTGACGGAGGCCGAGACCGAGCGTCTGGTACACATGGAAGAAGTGCTGCATAAAAGGATAATTGGCCAGGATGATGCTGTAACGGTGATCTCGCAGGCGATAAGAAGAGGAAGGGCAGGATTGAAAGCTCCTGAGAGACCCATCGGCTCTTTCATATTTGCCGGTCCGACTGGCGTGGGCAAGACAGAGGTCGCCAGGCGCCTTGCGGAGTTCATGTTCGGAAGCATCGAGTCGATGATCAGGCTGGACATGTCGGAATACATGGAAAAACACACTGTTTCAAGGCTTATCGGCTCCCCTCCCGGATATGTTGGATATGAGGAAGGCGGGCAGCTCACCGAAGCCGTGAGAAGGAAGCCTTATTCCGTTGTCCTTTTCGACGAGATCGAAAAAGCGCATCCGGAAGTTTTCAACTCGCTGCTCCAGATACTTGAGGACGGCCGTCTTACTGATGCCAAAGGCCGAACTGTAGACTTTAAGAACACCGTTGTGATCATGACCACGAACCTCGGGTCGCAGTTCATATCAGATGGTGCAGCGCCGATCGGGTTTGTGGCAAAAGCGGACATGGAAGCATCTTATGAAAAGATCAAGTCAAGGGTCATGGACGAAATAAAGAAAGAATTCAGGCCGGAATTCCTGAACAGGATAGATGAGATAATAGTCTTTCACCCGCTCACGATCGAAGAGCTAAAGAAGATCATAGACCTTCTGCTTTTCGACCTGGAAAAACAGGTGGAAGCCAAGGGAATGAAGCTGGAGGTCTCCGAGCATGTGAAGGAATGTCTCCTGAAGGAAGGTTATGATTCCAAGTTCGGCGCAAGACCCTTAAGACGTGCCATCCAGAGGTATATAGAGAATCCGCTTTCGAACGAGATACTGAAAGGCACTTTCAAGGAAGGCGATAACATCCTTTCATCGTGGAAAGAGGACAAGATAGTTTTCGAGAAAGCCGCAGAGAAACCGAAGAAGAAGACCTGATCCCCCGCCCTGAGCGAACAAAGTGAGTCGAAGGGCTACTTATTGAACAATGTTTCCTGCTCGGCCATCCTGCTCACAGCAGCAAAAATGAAATCCTTAAATAGTGGGTGTGCACGGTTCGGGCGGGATTTGAACTCGGGATGGAACTGAGAGGCCAGGAACCACGGATGGTCCTTAAGCTCAATGACCTCAACAAGATCGCGGTCGGGATTGTTGCCTGAGAACACCATTCCCGCCTTCTGGAACTGGAACTTGTAGATGTTATTGAACTCGTACCTGTGCCTGTGGCGCTCTTTCACTGTTTCTTCCTTGTAAGCCTTGTAAAGAAGCGTCCCTTTGGATATTTTGCATGTATACTGGCCAAGCCTCATAGTGCCGCCCATGTCCATGATCTTTTTCTGCTCTTCCATAAGATCAATAACGGGGAATTTGGTCTTCTGATTGAACTCCGTTGAATTTGCGTCCTTAAGGTTGCACACGTTCCTGGCGAATTCTATTACCGCGCACTGCATCCCCAGGCACAGTCCGAGATAGGGCACCTTGTTCTCCCTCGCGTACTTTATGGCCATTATCTTCCCCTCTACCCCGCGTATGCCGAAGCCTCCAGGAACAACTATCCCGTGGACATCCCTGAAAACGGGTTCAAGGTTATTCTCCTTTTCTATGGATTCTGAATCGATCCACTTCAATTCCACGCCGACCTTGTTCGCCACACCTCCGTGCTTGAGCGCCTCAACAACGCTTTTATACGCGTCGGGAAGCTCCACGTATTTGCCCACTATCGCCACCTTGACCACCTTCGCGGGGCTCAGTATCGTCTTGACTATCTCCCTCCATTCATTGAGGTCGTCATCCTTCTTTTTTACCTGCAGATTAAGGTATTTGATGACTATGTCGTCCAATCCTTCCTGTTCAAGCGCTAGCGGGACCTCATATATAGATGAAACATCGGCAAGGCCGATGACCGCTTCCCTATTAACGTCGCAGAACATGGATATCTTGTCCTTCAACTCCGGCGTCAATCTCTCCGTGGAGCGGCAGATTATTATTTCGGGGCTTATCCCGATGGCGCGAAGCTCCTTAACCGAATGCTGGGTGGGTTTTGTCTTGAATTCTCCTGTCGTTTCCAGGAATGGAACAAGGGTTACATGGATGTTTATGCAGTTCTCATGCCCCACTTCCTTCTTGAACTGCCTTACCGCCTCAATGAACGGCAGACTTTCAATGTCGCCAACCGTTCCGCCGATCTCGCATATCACCACGTCAAAGGATTCATCCCGCGTCACTTTCCTTATCCTCTCCTTGATCTCATTGGTGATGTGGGGCACTACCTGAACGGTACCTCCAAGGTAATCTCCCCGTCTCTCCTTGGATATGACAGAAAAGTAGACCATCCCGGTCGTCACATTGTTCGCCTTGCCGAGACTGACATCTATGAACCTCTCGTAATGGCCAAGGTCAAGGTCCGTTTCCGCCCCGTCATCGGTCACAAAGACCTCGCCATGCTGATAAGGATTCATGGTGCCGGGATCAACATTGATATACGGATCCAGTTTCTGTATGGTGACGCTTATCCCGCGCGTCTTAAGCAGCCTTCCAAGGGACGCTGCGGTTATCCCCTTTCCAAGCGAGGAGACCACCCCGCCTGTTATGAATACGTATTTTGTCTTCTTCTCGCTATCCACCTACTGTCTTTTCCTCCTCCACTTTAGCCAATTTCATTATTTTTATCCTCGTTATCCGGCGTTTATGGATGCGCTCAACGCTGATGTTTATGTCATCGAATTTCACCACATCGCCCACTACGGGGACCTTTCCCAGAAGCGAGAACACAAAACCGGAAACAGTGTCATATTCGCCTTCCGGGACATTTATCCCCAGCTTTTTATTTACATCAAATATACCCTGTCTTGCATCCACAATCCAGATATTTTTATCCACCTGCTCAAAAGGCTTTTCCTCTTTCTCGAACTCATCATGTATCTCTCCCACTATCTCCTCAAGCAGGTCTTCCAGCGTTATAAGTCCCGTGGTAATGCCATATTCGTCAACTATGACCGCCATGTGCATTCGCGCCGCCAGCATCTGGTGAAGAAGCTCGTCCACTTTTTTCGACTCGGGGATGAAAAGCACCGGCCTCAGGAAATCCCGCAATGTCTGGCTTCCAATGCCTGTGCTGACCACTTTTAAAAGTTCCTTTGAATGGATAACGCCAAGGATATTATCGGGGGTCCCTTCATATACCGGTACCCTTGAGTGCCCGCTTTCCTGCATCAGGCTGACCGCTTTCTCTATCCCTTCATTAACTTCCACGCAAACCATGTCCGGCCTTGGCGTAATGACCTCCCTTGCCACCGTTGAGCCGAATTCGAATATGCTTGATATCATCTCGCGCTCTTCTTCCTCGATCGTGCCTTCTTTCTCTGATATCGCCAGCAGGAGCCTTATCTCCTCCCTGGAAAGGAAAGGGCCTTTCTCCGGGATCCTTGCGCCGAAAAGTCCCACTAACGGTGAGCTTATGAAGGATAATATCTGGATAACCGGTTGCAACACAGTTGCAAGAATATCGATGAACGGAGCGATAATGAGCGCCATTCTGTCCGCTTTCCTTATCGCGATGGTCTTTGGGACAATCTCGCCGAAGATCAGCAGGAGGAACGTCATGATGCCCGTGGCGGTCCCAATTGTCCAGCCTATACTGCCAAGGCCGATATCCTCCAAATATCTGATGATCATGGAAGTGGCCAGCACGGACGCGCCGATGTTCACCACATTGTTCCCGATAAGGATAGCGCCCAGCATCCTGCTTGGATATTCCCGGAGCCTTGAGAGCGCCTTTGAGCCCCTCACGTGTTGCTCCACCATGTGCCTTATCTTTATGCGGGAAACCGCGGTGATCGCGGTCTCGGATAGAGAGAATAAGGCTGAAAGTAGTATTAAAACAAATAATACGCCCAGCTCAATGCCAATAGCTTTCAAACCTGTCTCCTATTTATTAATGATATGGGGAATGAAAATCAAACAGCCGACAATTATAGCACAGATCGCGGAAAAAAGCACCGCCCCCGCGGCAACATCCTTCGCGATCTTGGCCTCCACCTTATGCGTGGTGGTCATCAGGTTTATAGCTTCCTCGATGGACGTGTTTATCATTTCGGACACTATCACGAAACATATAGTGATGGTAAGCGCTGCAAGCTCGTACGCACTAAGGCGCAGTACTATGCCGATGATCACCACTAGTAGCGCGATCACTGTATGGAACCGGATGTTCCTCTGCGTGATCATCGCGTGCTTCACCCCGTGGCCGGCGTACCGGAAGCTCTGTGCAAGTTTTCTAGGCATATCCCTCACTCCTCATTATCTTATCCTGAAGTTCGAACATTTTCTTTCCATGGTCCATTCCCAGCAAATGCAGTGTGCCATGGATAAAAAGCCTTGCGATCTCGGCTTTCAACGAGCTCCCGAATTTTTTGGCGTTCGATCTTGCGACCTTTGAACATATCACCACATCACCGAGGAGATAACCTTCCCTCATGCTGAAAGACAGCACATCAGTAGGCTTGTTCTTTCTCCTGTACTTTCTGTTCAATTTTTTTATTCGCTCCTTTGATACAAAGCTCAAGCTTACTATCCATTTGCGGCGGCTGATCTTTCTCGCCAATTTCCTTATGAGTCTCTTGTCTATCCCCGCCCCGCCGGAACTATTGATTATGATTTCCATTGATCTCCCGGAAGTCCCCGCCAAGGGAATTGATCTTCCCTATGAAGTTCTCGTATCCCCTTTCAATAAAGCGTTCAACGTCGTCGATCAATGTCTCACCGTCCGCCGCAAGGCCCGCGAGCACAAGCGCCGCTCCGGCGCGAAGGTCCGAGGCTCTCACCGGGCAGCCGGACAATTTTTTGACGCCCTTTATTATCGCGCTCTGGCCTTCAATGTGGATATCCGCTCCCATCCTTTTCAATTCATGCACATGCATGAAGCGGTTCTCAAAGACCGTTTCCGTCACGACCGATGTCCCGTCAGCAAGGCTGACAAGGGAAGTGAATTGCGGCTGCGCGTCCGTGGGAAATCCCGGATAAGGCATGGTCTTCACGTCCGTTGCCTTTATGCCGTCCTTAACTTTTACTTTCACCTGGCTGCCGGACACAATCACCTCCACGCCGGCATCCTGAAGCTTTCTGATGACCGGCTCGATATGCGCTTCCACTATCCCTTCAAGCGCGATATCACCTTTTGTTATCGCGCCCGCGATCATGAGAGTGCATGCCTCTATCCTGTCCGGCATCACCCTGTATTCGATATTGCCGTTCAGCCTGCCAACCCCGGATATCCTGATTGTTTCCTTCCCGGCCCCCTCGATCTTTGCCCCGCCCCTGTTAAGGAAAGCGGCAACGTCTGCAATTTCCGGCTCCTGCGCCGCGTTCTCAATTATGGTCTCCCCTTCCGAAAGCGTGGCCGCCATCATTATCGTTTCTGTGGCGCCAACGGACGGGAAATCAAGATATATCTTGGCGCCTCTTAGTTTGTTCGCCTTCACTATCACGAACCCGTGCTCCATGCTGACGTGAGCCCCAAGCGCCTCAAGCCCCTTTATGTGAAGGTCCACAGGCCTCGATCCTATGTTGCATCCGCCCGGCAGCGGCACCTTTGCAAGCCCCATCCTGGCAAGTATCGGTCCGATGACAAAAAACGACGCCCTCATTTTGGTGACAAGCTCGTATGGGGCGACATGTTTTACATTGCCATTCGAATAAACTTTTACCGTGTCAGGTTCAAAATATTCAGCCCTCAGCCCCAAAGCGCGGAGAACCCTTATCATTGTAATTATATCAAGCAGGTTGGGCACGTTCGTGATCGTTGTTTCTCCGTGCATAAGTATCGTTGCCGCAAGTATGGGCAGCGCCGCGTTCTTTGAGCCGGATATCGCCACCTTTCCGTGAAGCCGTTTGCCGCCGGTAACTACCGCTTTTCTCATTTAGATCCTTTTACTGACCTCAACTACCTTCAACCTGACCAATGCCTTCCTGAGTTGGGCTTCTGCTTTTATCATGTCGGTTATTTCCACTTTCTTTGTCAGGTATGCCTCGGCGTCCGCCTTTTCTTTATGGGCCTTGAGCACGTCTATCTCAACCGCCCTTTCTGCATCCTCCGTGGTTATCATTACGCAGTCCGGCAGCACCCTGACTATGCCTCCCATGACCGCGACAAATTCCTTTTTGTCGTTCTTAACATAATGAAGCGGGGCTATTTTAAGTTCCGCCAGCAACGGTGTGTGGCCAGGAAGAACTCCGAACGATCCTTCCGTACCTTCCATGCTCACAAAATCCACCTTTTCCTCTTTGATCGATTTATTGGGGGTGATTATTTCGAGTTTCATTTCGACATCTTCTCCGCATTTTTTACAGCTTCATCAATGGTCCCAACCATGTAGAATGCCTGTTCAGGCAGCGCATCGTGCCGCCCTTCCACTATCTCCTTGAATCCGCGTATCGTTTCCTTGAGAGGAACATACTTGCCGGCTATGCCCGTGAAGGTCTCCGCCACGTAGAAAGGCTGCGAAAGGAATTTTTGTATCCTTCGCGCTCTTGCCACGACTATCTTGTCCTCCTCCGACAATTCCTCAATGCCGAGTATCGCTATTATATCCTGCAGGTCCTTGTATCTCTGAAGTGTCCTCTGGACTTCCCTTGCTATATTATAATGCTCGGCCCCCAGAGTTTTTTCATCCATTATCCTTGATGTGGATCCGAGCGGGTCCATAGCTGGATAGATACCAAGCTGCATCAGCGACCTGGAAAGCACCGTGGTCGCGTCCAGATGGGAGAACGTGGTAGCTGGAGCAGGATCGGTAAGGTCATCTGCAGGAACATATACGGCTTGTACGGAAGTTATTGAGCCGTTCTCGGTGGAAACTATCCTCTCCTCAAGTGCGCCAACTTCTGTGGAAAGTGTTGGCTGGTAGCCGACTGCCGAGGGTATCCTGCCAAGGAGGGCAGAAACTTCGGAGCCCGACTGCACAAACCTGAATATGTTGTCGATGAATAAAAGGACATCCTTCTTTCCCTCATCCCGGAAATATTCAGCCATCGTGAGAGCGGCAAGGCCAACCCTTAGTCGTGCCCCGGGCGGCTCGTTCATCTGGCCGAACACGAGCACGGTCTTGTCTATGACGCCAGATTCCTTCATGGAAAGCCATAGGTCATTCCCTTCTCTTGTCCTTTCTCCCACTCCTCCAAACACTGAAACTCCGCCGTGTTCCGCGGCGATATTCCTTATCATCTCCATGACCAGGACAGTTTTACCGACCCCCGCGCCGCCGAACAATCCGATCTTCCCGCCTTTCGGATAAGGCGCTAGAAGGTCTATGACCTTTATGCCTGTCTCGAACATTTCCATTGCCGGCTTGATGTTTGAAAGTGATGGCGAATCCCTGTGTATGGGACTTCTTGCGGCACTTTTTACCGGTGGGCGGTGATCTATTTCCTTGCCAAGAACGTTGAATATCCTTCCAAGCACTTCATCTCCGACCGGCACGGTAATGGGGGATCCGGTATCCAACACTTCCATTCCGCGGCTGATGCCGTCCGTGGAAGACATTGCTATGCATCTTGCGATGCCGTCGCCGATATGCTGAACAACTTCGCAGGTTATGTTCATTTCTTTGACTATGATTGCGCTATATATTCCCGGAAGATTATTCTCCCCGAAATCAACATCCACCACCGGTCCGATCACCTGGCTAACCACACCTTTTTTCATACTGATAGTGCCTCCGCCCCGCTTATTATTTCCAATATCTCTTCAGTGATCATGGCTTGCCTTGTCTTATGATATTCCAGAATAAGAGCTGTTATCATTTCTTCCGCGTTTTCCGTCGCCTTTGTCATGGCGGTCAGCCTGGCAGAATATTCGCTTGCATAAAGGTCAAGGAAAGAATGGAAAACAGTTGATTCCAGGAACATTTCTATTGCCGTATGCGCCACTTTTTGTTTTTCAGGCTCATAAGTAAAAATGGGCTTGATCCCTGAATAATGCGCTGATACCATTTTAGGTAAAGGCAGCATTTTTTTTGTCTTGACCTCATACCTGACCTTGGACCTAAAATTATTATATATTAAATAAACGTGGCCCACTTTGCCTTCCAGGAACAACTTTTTGCAATCGCTCATAACAAGATTGCTCAGTGACACAGTGGGGTCCGCTGGAAGATGCGAGTAGGTGGAATAAACATCATGATCTTTCCCGTGAAAATGAATGGCCGCCTTTGTGCCCACCAATATAAGTTTTGATCTTGCGGCCTTATTGTTCTCTTTTATCGTTTCGTCCGCTGCCCTTAGCAGGTTCTCATTGAAGGATCCACATAATCCCCTGTCAGAAGTGAAGATCACGAAAAGGGCATCTTTTGATTTATTCCCTTTAAAATAAACATTGTCGACATCCAGATGTGAGACAACATCAGTAATGGCGTAAATGAACGGCCTTGATGCCAGCGCCCTGGCCTCAGCTTTCTGCAGTTTGATCAAAGCCATGCTTTTCATGGCATTGGTTATTTTTTGCGTGCCCTTGATACCCTTTATGCGGTCCTTGATGTCCTTTAGCTGTGCCATTATTTACTCCTGAAAATATTCTTGTATTTTTCGACCGCTTCCTTAAGCTTTGCCTCGGAATCTTCGCTTATCATCTTCTTCTTCCTGATGTCTTGCATTGTTTCATAATAATATGTTTTCAGGTATGTCAGGAGTCCGGATCCAAATGACCTTACATCCTCTTTTTGCAAGTCGTCCAGGTATCCGCGCACTCCCGCAAATATCGACGCGACCTGCTCGGCAATATCCAGAGGCGCATACTGCCCCTGCTTTAATAGCTCGGTCAACCTCTCGCCGCGAATGAGCTGATTTTTGGTCGCATTATCAAGCTCGGAAGAGAACTGAGCGAATGCCGCAAGCTCGCTATATTGCGCAAGGTCCAGCCTTAATCTTCCGGCAACCTGCTTCATGGCTTTTATCTGGGCTGCGCCACCGACGCGCGAGACGGAAAGTCCCGCATTTATGGCAGGCCTTGTACCAGCATAGAACAGTTCGCTCTCCAGATATATCTGGCCGTCGGTGATGGATATTATGTTTGTTGGTATGTATGCCGATATATCGCCTGCAAGGGTCTCCACTATAGGAAGCGCGGTAAGCGACCCTCCGCCAAGTTCTTCGGAAAGCTTGGCTGCCCGTTCTAACAGCCTTGAATGAAGGTAGAAAATATCCCCGGGATAAGCTTCCCTGCCCGGAGGACGCCGCAGCAGGAGCGAAAGCTGCCTGTAAGACACGGCATGCTTTGAGAGGTCATCGTATATTACAAGGGCATGCTCTCCTTTATACATATAATATTCGCCCATGGCGCATCCGGCATAAGGCGCGAGATATTGCATGGAAGAAGGCGCGTCTGCGGGAGCGGCTACGATGGTCGTATATTCCATAGCCCCTGCCTCTTCAAGCACCATTAATACTGATGCGATTGTAGACATTTTTTGCCCCACAGCGACATAAATGCACTTAACATTTCCTTGCCTGCCGGCAGGCAGGTCATTTTTCTGGTTAAGTATGGTATCAATGACTATCGCTGTCTTTCCCGTCTGCCTGTCGCCGATTATGAGCTCTCTCTGCCCTCTTCCTATCGGGATCATTGAATCGATAGCCTTTATCCCTGTCTGCAAAGGCTCACTTACAGGCTGCCTGTCCACAACGGATGGGGCGCCGCTTTCTATGAATCTTTTCTCTTTTGAAGCTATCGGCCCTTTACCGTCTATAGGTTCGCCCAGAGAATTCACAACCCTCCCAAGAAGAGAAGCCCCTACAGGAACATCGATAATGCTCCCGGTGCATTTGACTTTCTGGCCTTCCGTTACAGAGCTGATATCGCCCATCACGACGCAGCCAATGTGGTCTTCCATGAGGTTAAGGACAATGCCTTTTGTGCCGTTATCAAACTCAAGTATCTCGGATACTTTTGCCCGGCTTAATCCCACCACCGTCGCCACGCCGTCGCCGGAGGCAACCACTTCTCCGTATTCCTCTTCGCGAAGCGTCCCCCTGAACGCTTCTATCTTTCTCTGCAATAATTTGCTTATTTCTTCCTTTGCCATATCAATTCCTTGTCAAATGTGAAAGCAGCGACTCAAGCTGGCCTGAAACAGTGCCATCAATGATCCTGCCCTCGTATTTTACGCATATTCCGCCGATCATCCGCTTGTCCGTTCTAAAGCTTAAATTCACTTTTTTGCCAGTGTATTTCCCAAGTTTCATTGCAAGTCTGTTCTTTTGCTCTTCTGATAGCGGTGTCTTTGAGAGAACCTCAACATCCGCTATGTTGCGCAGCTTGTTCAAAAGCCCCACATATTCCCTTGAAATGATATAAAGATATTCTTCCCTTTTATTCGCCACGATAAGCCTCAGGAAATCCTTTGTAAGGGGATTCAGGCCGGCCAGGGCATCCATCTTGTCGCTGGCAGCGATCAATCTGTTCGTAAAAAATTCGAAATATCTTTTCTGCCTGGAAAGGTTCCCCACCAGGATGATATCCTTTTTTACCGCATCAGCCAGATCTTCCCTTAATGACAGCTGAAGCAGAGCTTTTGCGTAACGCCTTGCGATCATCTCTAGTTCTTCATCCCCTCTATAAAACTTTCAACGATCTGCTTTTGGGATTTCCTGTCGATCTTCTTCATAATAATTCTCTCCGCTATCATCACGGAGAGCCTGGCAGCCTCGTTCATTATCGATTTTTTCGCCTCTGTCCTGTACTGCTTTATATCTTCTTTTGCCCTCTCCTTCTGGTCCTCGATCTCCTTTTTTGCCTTTGCCAAAGATTCTTTCCTGATCTTTTCCGCTGCAACTGAAGCCTGATTTATTATCTCCTTGGCGCTGAAATTCGCGTTGTTGATCGCCTGCCTTCCCTCTTCCATGAACGCGTTAGCGGAGCTCAGCTTGGCCTCCGCCTGCGCCAGGTTCTCGTCCACGTGCAATTTCCTTTCCTCAAGTATTTTCATCACAGGCTTGTAAAGGAAATAGTTCAACACGTAAATCAGTATAATGAAGTTGATAACTACCGCTATTAAGGTTGCGTTTATGTTTAGCATACCGTATTAAATCCCCACATATAAATGCGGGGTCTTATTCCCACTCCTCCAAATTTTCTACTTAAACGGATTAACAAATATCAAAATTATCGCGATTAGCAGCGCGTAAAGCGTCAGCGACTCGATAAAAGATATGCCGATGATCAGCGCTGTCATGATCGGCCCCCTTGCTTCCGGCTGCCTGGATATTCCTTCCACTGCCTTGCCGGTGGCAAATCCCTGGGCAAGCGCCGAAGCAAAAGCCGCGATCGCAACCCCGAAAGCCGCGCCAAGAACTGAGATAGCCTGAATGTTCATATTTACCTCCCTCCTTTAATGGCCCTCCACGGCCATTGATATATAAAATATTGAAAGCAGCATGAATATGTACGCCTGGATCGCCCCTATCAGCAAGCTCAACGCAAGGATCGGTATCGGGTATATCAGGGGTAGCACGACAAGCCCTGTTAAAATGACGAGGATTGTCTCCTTGCTGAAAATATTTCCGAACAGCCTGATCGAGAGCGAAAGCGGCTTGGCCAGCTCTTCGATCACGTTGAGCGGGAAAAAAACGGGATTTGGCTCAAAGAACCTCTTGAAATATCGGATAGGCCCTTTTTCGATCATGCCAAACACCTGGACAAGAAAGATCGTCAGCAAGGCAAGCCCCGCGGTGGTGTTCAGGTCGGCTGTGGGCGGTTTAAGCTCGAACGGCAGTATGCCCAGCCAGTTGGATGTTATTATGAAAAGGAAAAGGGTGGCTATATATGGGAAATATTTCCTTCCCTTTTCCCCCAGCTTGTCCGTCAAGGTGCCGTTCAATCCCTCAGCCCCTAATTCCACGGCACTCTGGATAAGACCCGGCTTCATTCTTATCAATGATCTGATAAAGATCGCTGCTGCGATCAAAACGGCAGAAACTATCCATGCCGATATCAGGGTATCGCAGTGGAAGGTCTGGCCATATAAATGCCATTCCGGGTGGACTCCAATGTGCGCCATTTCCATTAAACTCTCCCTATACTAAACTTTTAACTGATTTATACAGGCTCCAAATTCCCGACAAGATCCCAAGGACCAGGAATGCCACAGTTAATGCCGGAAATGTCTTTAACGCCCTATCAAGCAGGGCTCCGACAAAAACCCCCACAATCGCAGGGGTGACCATTATCAATCCCATGTTAAGATACTTCAGGTACTCGATCATCTTATCTTTTCAGAAACCTTTTGTGAGGCCGTGAACTCCTCCGGCCGCACATCGATGAACCCGAAGTAATGCAGAAGCGCCCCGATGATGCGCTCGGAAGCTTTCCCGTCCCCGTAAGGATTGACCGCATTCGCCATTTTCTCGTATTCCCGGCTGTCTGACAACAACTTTTCCACTTCCGAAACGATGTTTTCGGTTTTCGTCCCCACTATCTTCACCGTGTTCGCCATGACCGCCTCTGGCCGCTCTGTCTCCTCGCGCAAAACAAGGACAGGCTTGCCAAGCGATGGAGCCTCCTCCTGCACGCCGCCGGAATCGGTCAATATGATATATGAATTTTTCATTAAGTGGACAAAAGGCTCATATCCCAGCGGCTCTATGAGCTGTATGTTGTGCACTGAATCAAGGATGTCCTTCACTGTTTCCGATACGATAGGGTTCCTGTGGACAGGCAGAATGACCGTGGCAACTTCCCTGTGCTTTATGGCGATCTTCTTCACCGCTTCACATATGTTCTTGAGGGGTGCACCGAAATTCTCCCTCCTGTGGACTGTCACAAGGATCAGCTTTTTGTTCTTGTCCTTGATTTCCACGCCTGCGCTCTTAAGGTCGTAACTTTTCCTGGCAATGGCGTACAGGGCGTCTATGACCGTGTTGCCCGTCAGGTATATTGCTTGCTTGTTCACCCCTTCCGCAAGAAGGTTTTCCACGGCAATACGGGTGGGCGCGAAATGGATGTCCGCCACCACGCTCGTAAGCTTCCTGTTCATCTCCTCGGGAAAGGGATAATATTTTTTCTTGGTCCGGAGTCCCGCTTCAACATGTCCTAGCGGCACATGCTGATAGAAGGCCGCAAGTGAAGAGGCGAATGTGGTGGAAGTATCTCCCTGCACCAGAACGATATCCGGATGTTCCCTCATTATCACTTCTTCCAGCCCCTGAAGGCACCTGCTCACAATATATGAAAGGGACTGCTCCTGCTCCATTATCATGAGGTCATAATCGGGCTTTATGCCGAACACTTTAAGCACCTGGTCAAGCATCTCCCTGTGCTGCCCCGTCACAACTATCGCGGGCTCAAAAAGGTCCGAATGCCTCTTCACTTCGGCGATGACCGGTGCCATTTTTATCGCTTCCGGGCGAGTGCCGAACACGAATAGCACCTTTTTCTTATGGCTCACTTCCTGCCTCCGTTCAAGAACGCTATGTTCCTTAATATGTCTTTTGCAAAATCAAGCGCGAGTATGCCCGCCACCACGAATATTGATAAGAACACCAGCGTCTGATAATTATCGAAAAAGGTGGCGGAGAGCGCTGCCACGCTCAATATGAAGCAGGCGATATAAATGATGACCACCACCTGCCTCTGGTTGAATCCCGCCTTCAGGAGCCTGTGATGGATGTGCTTTTTGTCGGCCTCGAATATGGGACGGCCGGCTACCGCCCTCCTGATTATCGCGGCAGCAGTGTCATATATGGGGATCCCAAGAACTGCCACGGGGATTATGAGGGCTATGACAAGGGTGCTTTTCAGAACGCCCACGATCGACGCGCTTGCAAGCATAAAGCCGAAGAACAGGCTGCCGGAATCCCCCAGGAACACCGTAGCCGGGAAAAAATTGTACCTTAAAAAACCCAGTGCGGTCCCGGCAAGAGCGGCAAGCAGTATGGCCGAGTCGGCCTGGCCCATCTTGACCGCAACAATGAAAAGCGTGACCGCCGCGATCAACGTTATCCCGGAAGCAAGGCCATCCAGTCCGTCTATCAGGTTCATCGCGTTCGTTATGGAGACCATCCACATTATCGTCACAGCAGGCGCCCATGCTCCCAGCATCACTATCCTTGTGAAAGGAGTGGAAACAAAGAATATCTGCGCTCCAAAGTAAACGGCCGCTGCCGATGCGATCACCTGACCCGCCAGCTTCACCGTGGCGGGAAGCCCCTTTATATCATCAAAAAGGCCGATCAGTGTTATGAGCCCGCCACCCAACAATATACCAAGCAATGAGCGGTAATCCCTGCTGCTTATCCCGACGCCGAAGTTCTTCGCGATCAAAAGACCGACGATGACCGCAAGGATAAAGCTGATGAATATCGAAAGGCCGCCGAACCTTGTGATTATTTTCCTGTGGATCTTCCTTCTGGACGGCCTGTCGATGGCTCCAAATCTTAAGGCAAGCCTCCTTGCAACTGGCGTAAGCAGAAGAGTCAAAAACATTGAAATAAGGAAAACCAAGAGGTACAGGCTCATAAATATTTCATGATTTTAACACGGAATTTGCCGATTATCTATATTGATTTGCCGCTTTTATCCCTTATTCCTTGCCGCGGATAGGGCACTTGCGTACCATTCAAGCTCAGACAAAAAATTCTTTACCCGATCCCTGTAGGATGCCGCGTCCTTGATGTTCCCTTTATCGTCGAAAAGGTTTTGAACGGCGGGGAAATACAGCGCTTCTCTTATATCAACCATGTGAAGCTCAGCCGCGACCTGGCGAAGCTGTTCAACTGCCCTTGCGCCGCCAAGTCCCCCAGCGGAAACGCCGCAAAATCCCACCGGCTTCTTAGCGTACTGGTCATATAGCGTGTCCAGCATCATCTTCAGCTCACCCGGATAGCCGTGGTTGTACTCCGGGGATACTATGATCAGGGCATCGGCACTGGAGATCTTCTGCGATAATCTTTTTGCCTGTTCCGGTGCTTGTGTGTTGTCGGTAGCTGCGGTCCTGTAGTCTCGGACATCGATTACTTCGCTCTCAAAACCGGCGTTCACGGCCTCGTTCATAACGAACTTCGCCACTTTTTCCGATTGCCTGCCTTCCCTGGCTGTGCCAAGAATGACCGGGATATACATGTTAATAAACGCCCCCTTTCAACCTATGAACCTTGCGATTTCCTCCATGCTTTTACGGTTCTTTGGATGTCCCCTGGCCCCTTCCGCGGGATACCCCAGGGTGAGAAAAGCTATAACTTCCTCATTTCCCGGGATATCCAGAAGCTTTTTTACCTTCTTTTCGTCGAACCAGCCTATCCAGCAGGAACCGATGCCAAGGTCCCACGCGGTGAGGACCATGTGTTCCAGCGCTATCGCCACATCAATGTAATACCATTTCCTGTTCACGATGAACGACATCATCTTATGCAGGAGGTCGGCAGGCCCGCCGGTGGCAACAATAACTACGGGAGCTTCCGCGATGAAAGAGTTTATCACGACCTGCGTGCCGATCGGCATCTTTCCTGCAAGAGCCCTTATCTTTTCCCTGTCCTTGACCACATAGAAATGCCAGGGCTGGGAATTTGAGGCTGACGGGGCAAGACGCGCGGATTCAAGAATAAGGTCAAGCTTTTCGTCTTCTATCGGACGATCAACATAATCTCTTATGCTTGAGCGTTCCCTGATAACATTGAAAACTTTTGATTCCATAAAATAATTAGCCCTAACGGGAGTCGAACCCGTGTTTACGCCTTGAGAGGGCGCTGTCCTAACCACTAGACGATAGGGCCAGGCCAGAAAATCAGATTATTAGTATATCAGCCCTGAAGCAATGCGCAAGCATGCTTCAGGGTCAGAATATCAGGAGACGGGCAAAAAGAAAAGGCGATCCGTTTTTGGTGGAACGCCTGATCTTAATTAATTAATAGAATATATTCTATGGAGCTCAACAGAGCTACTTTTCGCCTGCTTTTTTCTTCTCTGTTCCTTTGGCTTTTTCGGGTGCCTTTTTCTCTCCGCCGAACCATCTCTGCCATAGGCCTTTTTTCTCGCCTTTGCCTTTCTCGGCTGCTTTCTTCACGCCTTTGGGTGGTTCGGTCTTCTTGCCTTTTACTTTTTCCTTTTCGGCTTTCTCGGTTTTGACTTTCTTCTCAACCTTCGTGACCTTTGTCTTGCTTTTCTCCGTTTCCTTGCTCTTTTCAACTGGTCTTGCAAGGGCAACATTTGTCAGTACAAACAACATCAGGACAAACAACGCAATTGACTTTTTCACGCAATATCACCTCCTTTGCAACTTCCTTGAAATATGATCCACTCAAATTTTCAGGCCGTTAGTCTAGCAGATATTCTCTTTATTGCAAGAGGTTTGGCTGAGGGACAGGGATTTGAACCCCGATTAGCTGATCTCCGCCTTCGTCCCGCCGTTGGCGGGACTTCGGCGGATAAACGCCGTCAGCTGTCCTACTTGCCCGCCGAAGTTTCGACAAAAATATTCTGCCGGGCTAGGATTTGAACCCAGATAGGCAGATCCAGAGTCTGCCGTCCTACCATTAGACGACCCGGCAATATTTTTCAATCCTATTACATAAACCTTCATTGATATATTAACGAAGGCGGGCCGTTAGACTTGTCCGCCGAAGCTTCAGCGTAGGCGGACGATCCCCCAACGCTTTCGCTTCGCTCAGCGTAATGACCAATTATCAGATCCCAAATACCAAACAGATTTTAATTGATTATTATTATTTTGTATATTGGAATTTGTCTGAGAATTGGTGCTTGGCTATTGGTCATTGCCACCACGGCGGCGTCCACCACTGCGGCTGAAATATAAGAATGAATAATCCGTATAATACGATAAATATGGAGAGCCCTATGAATATCCGGAACTGCCACGTTAGGGGCTCTTTCCACTTTTTTATCATCCACCAGCAGAAAATAAGCGCGATAATACCGGCAATGGTAACAGAGATCCCCTTGAATACTGGGCTAGTATTGGTGAATATCAAGAAATTTGTTCCGCGGGGTTCCATAAGGTCAAACGGTCTTCAGGAACGGAGGCAGCTCAACTTTTTCATTCTGCTTCATGATCTCCGGTCTTATGCCTTTCCTTATGCTGGCCTCCTCGGCATGCATTTCTTTGTCCGCGTGCTTGAAGCCGGTGGCGATGACCGTTATGACGATCTCTCCCTGAAGCTTTTCATCGATCACCGCGCCGAATATGATGTTCGCTTCCGGATCCACCGCGTTGTAAATGACCTCCGCGGCATCGTTCACTTCGTAAAGCGTCAGGTCGCTTCCGCCCGTGACATTGAACACAACTCCCTTTGCTCCGTTTATGGTCTCCTCAAGCAGCGGGCTTGATATGGCAGCTTCCGCCGCTTCCACCGCCCTGTTCTCGCCGCTCGCCGTGCCTATACCCATCATCGCGGATCCTGCATCGAACATTATCGTCCTGATGTCGGCAAAGTCCAGGTTTATGAGCCCGGGGACTGTAATGAGGTCGGATATGCCTTTCACGCCGTGACGCAACACGTCGTCAGCGATCTTGAAAGCCTCGATTATCGATGTTCGCTTTTCAACCACCTGAAGGAGCTTGTCATTGGGGATGACGATGAGTGCGTCCACTTTTTCCCTCAGAAGCACCACGCCGCTCTCCGCCTGGGAGATCCTCACCGGTCCTTCGAACCGGAAAGGCTTTGTCACAACGCCAACGGTCAAGGCCCCCAGCTCTCTGGCTATCTCTGCGATTATGGGAGAAGCTCCCGTGCCTGTGCCGCCGCCCATGCCGGCCGTGAGGAAAACCATGTCCGCGTCGGCAAGCGCCTGCTTGATATCCTCGCGAGATTCTTCCGCGGCCTTTTGCCCGACCTCGGGATTGGATCCCGCACCTAGCCCTTTTGTGAGTTTTGCCCCGATCTGGAGCTTGTGGTCAGCGAGAGAAACGGAGAGTGCCTGCAGGTCCGTGTTAACAGCCCAGAATTCAACGCCTTTCAATCCGGAGCCGACCATGCGGTTCACGGCATTGGTCCCGCCGCCGCCGATCCCCATCACCTTTATTGTAGCAAAAGTTTTTACGCCCTCGCCAATAACCACGTTATTCATCAGTTTTAGCTCCAAATATTAGTTCTTCGGGACCTTCCAACCCCAGCAATATAACAGGTTTCATGAGAATTGCAAGAGGAATTTATTTGAATCTTATGACAGGATCATCGGGCACTCTTATATCAATGTAAGCGATCTTTGTCCATTTGTTCTTGGCCGAACCAAGAAGCGCCCTGAGCGTTCTGATCTTCCTTTCGATGTCTTTGGTGTCCCCGATCTTCACCTTGATTATGTCCTCCATGAAAATATTGATATCTTCCCTGTTCCCGACGTCTATCTGGACGGTCCTGGGATCAATGAACCTGTAAAGAAGGTTGATGGTATCGGTGATGAATATCCTGTCGCTTGAGGAAAGTCTCTGCCCGTCCCTGAGGGATCCCGCGCTTATGCCTCTGATTACGGGAAGTCCCGCGATCTCCATCCTGTATACCGATGACCCAAGGCCATGCTTTGCGATGATATATCCTTCATCATCGATCAATGTGGTCTGGCTGCCTATCATTACTATAGCGAAAGGGCTTCTTTCCTTCACCTCAATGATTATCGAAGCTGGTAATTTTCTCCTGATCTTGATCTCACTGATCTGTACTATCTTTGCGAAATTACTTTTTACCTCATCCGCATCGATCATGAAAATATTATTACCTAGCGGTATCGCGGCGGTGTCAATGATCTTTTCATTTGAAATGTATTTGTTGCCCGTTACTTCCACCTGCCTCACCTGCCACACCGGGAGGGAGAAAATAAAGCCGGCAATTATGGCCATGGCGATCGCGTCAATGATGATCCATGTGAGGTACCAGCTGATCGGGCGCTTATTATTTGTTTTTCTAGTACGCACTTTCAAGTATCTTTACGACAAGCTCATCAAAGGATATCCCGGCGCACTCCGCCTCCGCAGGAAGGTCGCTTCTATCGGTCATCCCGGGGATTGTGTTCGCCTCGTGAACAAATGGGGTGTGGCTTCCGCTTATGATAATATCCACGCGTGACACGCCGTAACATCCGAGCGCTCTGTGCGCGGCGAGCGCGGTATCCTGAACATGCTTGTAAAGGTCCTTAGGAAGCTTTGCTGGAAGCACGAATTCCGTGCCGCCTTCCGTGTACTTGGCCTTATAGTCATAGAACTCAGCCTTGGGCTTTAGTTCAAGTATCGGAAGTGCGGCAGTGTCGCTGCCTTTGCCTATGATCCCTACTGTAACTTCTTTCCCCTTGATATATTCCTCGATGAAAACATTGCTGAATTTATCGACCGTTTCCGAGACCGTTTTTTCAAGCTCTTCCTCATCCTTGATGATCGATATTCCAAGGCTTGAACCCTCCGAGACCGGCTTGACCACAAGCGGGAACGGGAATACCCTTCTTATCTTTTCACACTGTCTTTTTATCGGGATATCATTATCGATAACGCAATATTTCGGGGTGGTGATGCCGACCGCCTCGAATATCCTTTTTGAGGCCACCTTGTTCATGGCGAGCGCGGAAGCTAGGACCTTTGATCCCGTGTACGGGATGCTAAAGTGCTCGAGCAGCCCCTGGACCGTGCCGTCCTCGCCGAATTTGCCGTGAAGCATTATGTAGGCGATGTCGATCTTATTTCTCTTCAGGTTGTCGATGAGCTTTTCATCGGCGTCAAGGGCTATCGCCTTGAAGCCCTGTGAATTGAGCGAATCATGAACGCGTTTGCCGGACCTCAGCGATACGTCGCGCTCTCCCGACCTTCCGCCCATGATGACAGCAATACGTTTATTCTTTAGTTTTGATTTATCCATAAGATTATCACGAACACATTCATTTAGATTATAACTTAAAATAGACTATCAGAATATCAGATTATCAGAATGAGAGGGTCAGACACCTGCCTGCCGGCAGGCAGGTCAGAATATCAGATTTTCTGATTCCCTGGCCTTCTCCCGCAGGGTCTGATATTCTGGTTTTCTGATATTCTCATAAAGTTAAACCAAAGTAATATTGTATTTATTGATCAGCTTTATAGGATGATATGATAATTTAGCTCTTCTAAGCCCCGCCTCTCCCAGGTCTTCTTCCCTGTTTATATGCTTGAATTGCCCCCATTCCCGCAGGCAGAACTGCTGGTTTATGTACTGCGAAAGTCCGTCGATCTGCGGATTCGCCACTTCGATATAGATAACAGCTGTATCGTCGTTCAATCTTTCGCCTATCGTGAATGCCTCAACTGCGCCGTTCACCTTCACGATGGCTCCTTTTACGTTCAACTTGGAAAAATTGACCAAGGTCTCCTTTATTGGTGCATCCAGGCACAGGCTTGCCGGCTTCGCTTTCTTCCACCTGCCAAGTAACCGCAGGCAGTCAGCGGCGTTATCCTCGGTCAATTTCTCGTACAAAGGTATATTGTTCTTGAGGAACCGCCTTATCTTGTTCCTCTTGCCGTCATATTTTCTTCCTTTCAGATCGATCAGGTCGTCACGCCTGTAAACGTAATCGCAATGGTCCCTGTCAAGCTCGATCTTGAAGCCTTCTTTTCCTTCAAAATATTCTTTCATGAATCCCTCGGATACCCTGCTGAACCTGGGTACACGCGACAGGCAGACCTGCAGCGTCTCCTTGATCCGGTCATTGCCGAGGGGCTCAAAAAAATATGGCGGCTCGTTTTCCGGGAAAGCGGCGACGCACGGATTCCCGTTGATCAAAGTGACCTGGGACCTGTCACATTCCCTCCATATGAAAAAATTGGTGAAAGTGCGCTCGGACAAGTCAGGCGGATACTTTGAAAAATATGTATCGAATGATCCCTTATCGGCTATGGTTATTTTGCGGAAGCCGGGGAAGGCGGGGACATCGGGGGTCATTTAACTTTTCTTACCATTGTGGTACAGGAATTCTTGTCGCAGCCCTTACACCACGTCCCGTTCTTTTTCATTACTGCGGGAACGTCGCTGGCCCTTTTGAATCCCAGTTTCTCATAAAACAACGGATTGATGGTATTAAGATAGGTATCGTATTTCGCCCTGTCTACAAGGCTGGACACGATCAGGCTGCCTATCCCGCATTTCCTCCATCCATCCTTGACGCCAACATTCGAAAGTTCATGCGCCTTGATCTTCTTGTGGGTCTTGAACCTGGCCACCCCCACAAGGTTCTCTCCCCTGTAAGCCACAACGAAATCGCTGCATCTTAAACGTGGGGCAAAAAGGCCGGTCTCCTTTATGAACTTCATCAAAGGGACCCTGTCTTTTTTCTTCGCTTTCCGTATGTCAAGGTCAATCATGGATCAACCCTCCAGGAAGCCTGATTATAACACAGTAAATGGGATTTGGCTATCAGCAGGTCAAATGAAGCGCGGCTATTGTGTTCTTCTTCCCTTCCAGCTCGTTATATTCATCACATGCATCCCCTGTTCTCTTAACGATCACACTAATGCCTTTTGCTTCGATGGCGGCAACGACATCCGCGGGGACATGCATGACACCTTCGGCCCCCGTACCGATCACCAGTATCTCCGGTTTCTTGTCCAGGACCGGCGCTAAGTCCCCCAGGGAGAGGTTGTGCCCTTCCCTCCTGTGCCAGGAGCTGTCGACTACCCCCTTATATATGATAACGTCCGAATTGTATGTTTTGCCGTCGATCATTATTTCGCCGAAGTCGTAATTGTCGATATGCATGGATGAATTATATATTCGCGCACCGTAAAACACAATATAGCATTGGAGGTGGATATGTTCTATTGATGTTATAGATATAAAGATCGCGGAACAGGACAATAAGAATTGGATAATGTATAATGGCCACCTCCTATGGCAGAAGACACTGTAAAACAAAGGCTTGATGACATAAACGCCATCTCCATCGCCATAGATTCCTATGACGATATCTTCTCGGACTTTGATCCCCGCGACATCGCGCAGAGGGACCTCTCGGAAGATTTTATTTCGGAGCTCATGACGCGCCACAGGCAGGACCCGAAGGGAAAATATAATGTTCTCCTTGTCGCTCCAAAGGCCATAGCCGACCAGTCGCTTGAGAAAAAGATAATAACCAGGCTTAACAGGTATTTCCACGTAAAACACTCGCAGTATTCAAGGGCAGTAAAAGACCTCCGTTTAAAAGGCCTCGTATACATCGTTGCCGGAACGGCGATCCTGATCGCTCTTGCGCTGGCGACCTATTACGGCAGGCTCTCCTCTCTCACTCTCGAGTTTCTTGGAATTCTTTTCATGCCGCTGGGATGGTTCGGCATCTGGGAGGGGTTTTCAAAGATCGTGGATATCCCATTCAAGCTTGAAAGCGACACCGATCTTTACAAAAAACTCTCAAAAGCCTCTTACAAATTCGAATATATCGGCGAGATGAAAGATGAAGGGAAACAAGATTGATCGTTATACCCTTGACATATTATATAGTTGCGTTCATCATTGAAGTATGACCGAACAAAAATTTTCCGGACTTGGGATCGCCCCGAACCTTCTTGGCGTGCTGGCACGGCTTAAATTCACCATCCCCACGCCTATTCAGCTCAAAGCTATTCCCATCGCCATAGAAGGAAAGGATGTTATGGGCATAGCACAGACAGGGACAGGCAAGACCCTTGCATTCGCGATCCCCATGATACAGCGCCTTTCGTTCATAAAAGGGCGCGGACTGATACTGGTCCCCACAAGAGAGCTGGCCTTGCAGGTGGACGAGACCTATCAAAAGTTCAGGGCTATTATCGGTGCGGGCACCGCCGTACTGATAGGCGGCGCTTCCATGAACAACCAGATAAGCATGCTCAGGCGCAACCCGAGGATCATCATTGCAACCCCCGGAAGGCTGATAGACCATCTTCAGCAACGCACCGTGCGCCTGGATGATGTAAGGATACTAGTGCTTGATGAAGCGGACAGGATGCTGGACATGGGATTTGCCCCGCAGATAGCAAAAGTACTTCAGGGCGTTCCCGCGGATAGACAAACTATGCTTTTTTCCGCGACAATGCCTCCCGAGATAATGCGGCTGGCTTCTTCATATATGAAGCTCCCGATAAGCGTTGAAATAGCCAAGTCCGGAACAGCGGTAGAAAAGGTGGTCCAGGAAATATTTATCGTAAGGGGCGAGGACAAAAGGCTTCTGCTTGAAAAGATACTTTATCAATACCATGGTTCCGTGCTTCTTTTTACCAGGACAAAGCACGGCGCGAGCAAGATAGTCCGGACGGTCAAGGAGCTGGGGCATACCGCGGCCGAGATCCATTCGAACCGTTCTTTCCCCCAGCGTCGCGAAGCGCTTGATGGCTTTAAATCGGGTAAATACAGGGTGCTTGTCGCGACGGACATAGCCGCCAGAGGGATCGACGTTACTGGAATAGAGCTTGTTATTAATTATGACCTTCCGGAAGATCCTGAGAATTATGTTCACAGGATCGGCCGCACGGCGCGCGCGGGACTGGAAGGCAGGGCGATATCATTTGCAATGCCCGATCAGGGAAGCGATGTTAAAGCGATCGAGCGGCTTATGAGAAGCGTGCTGCCGATATCCAAGCACCCCGAGGTCCCCTCAGCCGATTTCTATGTCGGCACTATTGCCAAGCCCCATCCAACGGGTTTCCTGTACAGGGGAACGAGAAAACCAACAAGCCGGCGGTTCGGAAGAAGAAGATAGGCGAATAAAACAACGGGGGTTGGATATAGCCTTTAATTCTGTTTTCAATTATAATGACTTAACTCTGCCATGAATAATTACTTCAGATTATTGAAATACGCGAAGCCTTATGTGGGACTTATGGCCCTGGGTGTCGTCTTTTCTTCCGTCCTTTCTTCGGTGAATGTCCTGATGATACCGCTTGTGGGTAAATTGTCGACAGCAATGGGCGCGGGGAACTTTGTCCAGCTTAATTTGTTCGCCGGAGCGGCTATCGGACTTTATTTCCTGAAAGGCGTATTCTCTTTCGGACAGATATATATGGGCTCTCACGTAAATCAGGGAATAATCAGGGACCTGAGAATGCAGGTTTTTGAACATCTGCAGGACCTTTCACTAGATTATTATTCAAAGACCAAAACCGGTGAGATAATCACGATCGTCATGAATGACATTAACGCGATGCAGGGCGTAATAGTTTCTTCTTTCACCTCGGTCATTCCCAATATTATGACTCTTTTAGGTATTGGCGGATATCTTTTATATCTTGACTGGAGGCTTGCGCTGGTGTCCGTCGTTATGCTGCCTGTCATTACTTACGTGGCCACAAGGTCCAGCCGGGAAATAAGGAATATCGCTAAAAGCACGCAAGAAAAGGTATCTGAACTGACATCGGCCCTGTACGAAGTGACAACGGGCGCGAAGATCGTGAAATCATTTACAATGGAAAAAGAAGAGATAAGACGTTTTAAATTGAATACAGATTTTGCAAAAGGGATCGCATTAAAAGCAACAGTGATCAATGCTACCCAAACGCCACTCTTCAATTTCCTGCAGGCGATCGCTGCTGTTATAGTCATTTGGGTAGGCGGCTTCGAGGTGATGTCCGGCAGAATAACCATTCCGAATCTGATAGCGTTCTTTTCCGGTGTGCTGATGCTGGGGGAGCCGGTGGGTGGATTGAGCGGTATGAATGTTAGTATCCAATTAGCGCTTATGTCTGCGACCCGCGTGTTCGGTGTTCTGGATACTATCCCAACTATAAAAGATTCTCCTTCGGCTAAGGATATTTTAAATGTTAAAGGTGAAGTGATATTCAGGAACGTTGATTTCCGTTATGAGGGAAATGAAAACCTGGTCCTGAAATACTTAAATGTTGTATGCAATGCAGGAGAGACTCTTGCAATAGTGGGGCATTCCGGCGCGGGCAAGAGTACGTTTGTTAGCCTGATCCCAAGATTCTATGATCCGGTTAAAGGTGAAATACTGCTGGACGGTAGGAACTTAAAAGAATACAAGGTCCTGTCTTTCAGAAAACACATAGGCATTGTCCCTCAGGAAACGCTTTTATTCTCTGGTTCGATAAAAGATAACATTGCCTATGGCAGAATGGATGCTACTGACCAGGAAGTAGAAAATGTGGCGAAGATGGCGAATGCCCACGAATTTATCGTGTCTTTCCCTGATAAATACGGCACCTTAATAGGAGAAAAAGGAATAAGATTGTCAGGCGGTGAGCGGCAGCGTATAGCTATTGCCAGGGCGTTTTTGCGCGATCCCAGGATACTGATACTGGACGAAGCCACATCTTCTCTTGATTCCGAATCAGAACAGCTCGTCCAGGACGCTCTTGAAAAGCTGATGAAGGGCAGGACCACATTTGTGATCGCGCACAGGCTGTCTACCGTCAGGTTCGCGGACAGGATCATAGTGCTGGAGAAGGGATCAATAATTGAAGAGGGTTCGCATGACGAGCTGATCAGAAAAGGAGGGAAGTATAAGCAATTGTACGAAATGCAACTCGGTAAGATCGCCCAGACCGTCCCGAACGTATTCGGGTATCTGGATCTGGTCAGCAAGATCAATTATGGCATCGTCAATACTTTTAACGGTTGGGCGATAGCCGATGATAATTCGGAGATATCCAAGATCCAGATCATGTCAGATGGGGAAGTCGTGGGAGAGGGAAAGGTCGGGCTTGAAATGCCGCATGTCAATAAAGGTTATCCGAACTTCAAGAATTCCCTCAAAAGCGGATTTAGGGTCGATCTCAGGGTGGATGAGAACCCCGCACAGGAATATTCCATTATGATAACTGACAAGAATGACAGGCTGATAAGGGCAAGGAAATTTAAGATGTTGGAGTTCGACGTAAATTCATTTTTAAGCATCTAGGAGACATTAGGCCGGCAGCAGTGATTTTATATATGTTTTTTCTTGCCAATAAAAAACAATCCCTCGACCGGTAAAATATGGAAAAATCGCAAGAACCTATCCGTCCAACATAAAAGGGACATTAATAATCTGTCCTGGCGCTTATCCGTGTGGTAATTAGGCCCATAGATCGAATCGGAGACCCTGCGAAGAAAGGTCATGCCACGCCCCCAATGTTTAATCCGAAAGAAGTGTTTCAAAATTGATGGTATCTCCCCGGAACGGATACATTCAAAGGTCCATCCGCTGCGGTCATATTCGTTAAAAAAACGATCAATTTTTTTCTCCCCAGGATAATCCTGGTGATTAATGCGGAATCTCTTTGGTAATAACAGGAACAAAAACCCTAAAAAGATCCTCTGTGCCCTGTACAAAAACATGCCGCTGCGGCAGACGGGTTCATAAACCACAAATTCGCCTTCGGGCTTCAATGCCCGGTTGATATTACGAAAGATCTTTTCCAGGGCAATAAAATGGTGCAAGGAGGCTACAGCCATGACCAGATCATAGTCTTCATCGAATTGCATGTCGTTTATATCCGCGACAACAGGGTTTAAATTCAAGTTATTTTTCTTGGCTCGCGTCGTCGCATCACGGATCAACTTTTCGTTCAGATCTATGCAATCGATCTGGTAGCCGGATTTAAAGTGACTCGCTATGTCCATCTCTACCGCGCAAGGACCGGAACCGATCGAAAGTATCTTAGTGAAATCTCTTTTATTAACAAAGTCAGCAACATAGGCCCATAGATCCATGCCTTTATATGCGGATAATTTTCTTTCCAGGATCAGGTATTTGATCACAAAGTCATTATTTATCGCTATTTCGTTTCCAGTCTCAGGATCACGCGGTTTTGTGTCGAATGTCCAATTCTCATTTATGAGCCGCTGGTCATAAGAGACCTTCGTTTTTTTAATATCCTCCACACTTTTGATCGCAACCTGCTGGTGATGATCCTTTAAAATGACATCGTAAAAATTTGTTATTTTGGGAAGCAAGCTCATTTTAGTCTCCTTAATACCGTGGAATGGTTATGACCGGTCGGTTTTTTTGGGTCGTCTTCACAAATTTGTAAAAATTATACCTTTCCAAGGGATATCCCTCTACAGTAATTCCTTTTCCGTTGTCGGCTGGCACCCCTGCTTCATACAACAAGCTGCCCTCACAGCCGAAAGATTCGAACAGCCTCATTAAAGCGGTTTCTCCAATCGCAAACCAATAGGTCATATCCCCACCATATATGTCCGGCATATACTTGATACAATCCTTGTGCTGATTATTCCTTACAACGACAGTAGCCACGATCATATACCCGCCCATTCTCAATAACTCTGAAGTCCTCTTGATCATAGAAACGAAATCATACTCATGGTAAAGACACCCGCAATTGATAATGACATCAAAAGAATTATTGAGCTTTGTCGGGATATCCTGCCAGAACCATTGCCTGAAATCAATTTTTGTATTGTAGATCGAATTTAGAAATAACTCTTGATAATAATAGCCTGACGGCTCTATTGATAGGTAATAATCCGGATTGCGTAAATTAAGATAAAATGAATCATATCCTGACATCGACCCGATCTCCAGAACACGCTTGTCTTTCAAGGAATTTTCAGGGAACAACTTGCCCAAAGTTTGGCGTGTGGGATCACGTTTGTCCCAAAAACCACCGACTACGATATCTTCTCCCAGCCAAAACGGCCCCTGCATGATCATCTTGACGCTGAGCAAATTGGCCTCAACAATACCCCTCTCATTAGCTGAATATTTGCGCTGCGGAATATCTTTAGCAAATACCTCGCAATCGTTAATATTATATATAGGATATTGAGCTGGCAATTTCCAGATATCTTTTTGGACCCATTCCATATCTTTAAGATACTTAAGTGATTTTTCATCAAGCTTAATCAGTTCCAAGGAGACCTCCTTCTATCCAATTAAATAAAGACAATATCAAACAGAATAGGTCTGACGCCACAGACTCCATATAGTCAAGGCTTTTCAAATATCAGCCATCCGTAAGGCCATTTTGCCGAACTTTTCTTTAAAACCTTGAAACTTTTGAGTGCTGACATAAGCTCTGGGGTATATCGTGGATGCGGATCCTGCAATACTCCCAATGTCTCTATAATGATTAACGTTTTTGCCGGCGAGGAGGATATCTCGGGGCGGAACTTACTGGACCACACCCAAGGAGCAGAGACATTTTTCCTGTCTATGAAGTATCCCATTGAACCGCACATGTCCTGAATGATCTTAATGTCATTAGTACTATAATTAATCCTAACCCAATCCCATAATTCGCCTTGGACCGCTACATCGGGATCGTTATATTTTGTTGGGTTCCAGAATAAGGGTTTTGTCATTAAAAAGCTAAAAACAATAAAACAAGATACCATTAAAAAGAACCCATTTTTTTAAGAGTTATGTGTTGGGCCAAGGGAGGGACAAAACAAACAACAGCAAAAAGGAACAAAAGCATTAAATATAATGTTGTTGAGCTGCTGAAGGGGAATTCTGTGGGACAAATAAGTATTAATAATGCTGAGAAAATAAACAGGGACACGGTTTTCCCGATCGTAAAAGGCCGTCCAATTCTGTTTATGGATCGGTCCCGTTTATTGTAGAACATCTCATAAATATAAGACACCCCCATATACACAAAAAGAGAAATTACAGGGGCGATTACATTGAAGTTTCGGTCATTCCAGGCGGCAATAAGTTTTTCCCAGCCCACTTCTCCTTTTGCAAAAGGGATTACAGAGCTCAAAAATATTAAGTAAATAATTAAAATCCCATAAATAGAAACAAAAAAAAGAGAATTAGGGGCGCCTTCTTTTTTCTCTTTCGGAGAGAATACACCAATAAGGAACAGGGACAATGCTGGAGCCGTAAATACCATTGGCAATGCAGTGACGGCATTATGCTTGATAATATAAAACAGATCATAAGGCCTCAGATAAGCATAGCTGCTATGCAATAGCCAAAAAACATCCTTTGTAAAATAGGCTCCTCCAGCATTCCACAGAACGAATGGGGAACTGCCGACGACCAGATACCAGAATATTGGTTTGAACTCTTCAAGTAAGTTCTTCTTATTATTTGCGAATCGCTTATTTAGAAACACTTCGTACGAGAAAGAAATAAACAGAAACGCCATCATTAAGGAGCACTCCACTCTAGCCAAAGGAAGAAATCCTATTGCGAGGAAAGCCGGCAAATACGCCCGTTTCAGATAGAACAGAAACAGACCGAAAGACAGGACAAATGCTGCAGGTAGTTCCGTCATTGTAAGAAATGTTTGCCCAAAAACCGGGATAAGCAGAAGGAAGAATACAATGGTGAGCGCCGGGCTTCCCTCCATGTTGCGAATAAAACGTCTGGCCAGATTAAGAATAAAATAAGCAGTTAGCAATACCAGGATCACACTAGCCAATCGAGCAAAAAACAGTCCAGCAAGTCCTGAGACCCCATATATAATAAGCGGGATCGGCTTATCCCATACATTGGTCACAATATTTTGAATCTTTAAATGGGAAACAGCATCTACAGAGTGAAGGAAATGAGAGAAGGCATCAGTTCTTAGTTCCGGCGTGTAAATATAGCTTAGCGCCGCGAAGATAAGAAAAAATATTAAGAAAACCAAAACAGCGCCTCTTCTCATAAAATTATCTTCCCCCGGATCCTTGCAACGACTCTCCATTGCCCAGATCTCTAGTGCCATAATCTTTTAAAATATTGACAGCCTCTTTGTGATGTTGCGTAAGAGCAAACCAAAGCGCCGTCCTTCCGTTATTGTGTCTTGCGTTCAAATTTGCCTCATTCTTGAGCAATATCCGAATAACATCCGCATTGCCCGCCCAAGCACTGCCTATCAATGCGGTCGATCCATTCCTGTCTGATCGATTCACTGCAGCGCCGTTTCTTAAAAGCATTTCTACCATGTCCTTGTATCCATATAGGGATGCAAAAATCAAAGCAGTCGAGTCCAGATTATCATCTACGATAACATTGACATTCGCTCCCCAGCCAAGCAGTTTACCCGTGAGTTGAAGGTTGTTTGTCCTTACTGCATCCTTTAGTAAAACATCCAGTAGAAGGTGGCGAGTGCTGACAAAGCACAAGAACGCGCATAGGCACAGCAGAGGCAATATTATTCTCATCTTATCGGTCAATCAACACCTCCAATATGATGCTCAAAGCCCAGCGTCAAGGGTTACCGTGCTGTCCGGAAAAACACCAAGTGTCCTGTTTTTGTTGGCATCTCTGCAAAACGAATCCGAAGCGCCAGCAGCTGAAAATCCTTTTAGCATGAAAGTATATCCATTGCTTTTCGGATCTTTTTCTCTGAGCAACTCGACGGTTATTACATGCTTTTTGCGTTCAAGATTTGAAGCTAAGATATGGAAAGCTTCCATGCCTCCGCCCCAATCATCCTGCCAGTATGCGTTCCAATAAGTTGGCTTCAAGTCGTCCACCGTAACTTTTACTGTTCCTAGATCTGTTTTTTCCTGATGAAACATTAGGCCTATCTCTGTTCCCTCTATCTCGAACATAATAGTGCTACCAGGCGTGTTACTCTGCCACCAATCCCCCCACCACAACCCTGTTGTTCCAGTCCGAAACCAACCCGAGTTTTTAGTTGGCATAAGATTTTCTGCATTGAGGAGCACTGAGTTTTCATATTTATCGCTAATGAGAGGCTTTATCGGCGTTTTAATTGCTGAATAAGTCGCATCTAAGTACTGTATTATTGTTTGAGCTATTATATTATGACCTTTGTCGGAAGGGTGAAAGATGTCTCCGCTTTTAGCAAAAAACAAGTTCAATTGATCGGATTGTTTTAGTTCTGTTAGAATCGGCAGCATACTTACGACTGGGACATTGTAGTATTCCGCCACCTTTAAATAGCTGGCCTCTTCCGATTTTAGATCCCCTCTGGCATTACACAAGAGGATTACAGCAGGCTTCCCTTTAAAGGACTGGATTTGTCTTATGAGACCTTCCATTGCTTCAGCAGGATTGTATTCAGTTATTGAATAATCGTTCACTGCAAATTCTATGAACACAAGATCTGGTTTATGGAACTCCAAATACTGACGAACCCTGATCGCACCTTGGGCTGAGCCAGTTGCACCAATCCCTGCATTCGTAAGGGTTATTTTGCAATTTGGAAACTTTTTTTCCCACCATAGCCCGATCAGGTAAAACCAGGTTTTTTCTCGACTACTGGCAAGTGCCCCCTGTGTAATTGAGCCCCCGATCGCAGCAATTACAATCGGTTCACCCCGTTCTGCCTTCAAAAAGACACGCTCCAAATCACGATATCTATTTTCTATCTGAAAGTCGCTGCCATTGCCTGTTTGTTGGCTATTGCTATCGCAGTATAGTAAGATGGTAAATGACGTCAACAATACCGCAAACAACAAGAGGTGCTGCCCCGCTTTTCTGAGTTTAGATATTTTCATGTTAAATCTCATTGGATATCCGTATCAAAATACGGAAAATAACGGGACCGATATTCAATCTTTTCATTTCGTTTTTTAATGACCCTGGCCGGATTGCCGACCGCTATCGTATAGGGCGGGACGTCTTTGGAAACAACGGCTCCTGCACCGATAACTGCGCCCTCCCCAATAGTAACTCCCGGCAAAATTATAGCTCGCGCGCCGACCCAAACGTTGTCTTTTATCGTGACCGGCTTGACTAGGCAAACAAAAGTAGGGTTTTGCGGATCATGCGTCAGGGTCTGTATCAATGTTTGATGGGAGATGTTCACGTTGTTCCCGATGGTAACCCCGGCCCGTCCATCCAGGTAGGAGCCGCGGTTGATCACGGTATTATTTCCGATCACAATATTAGAACCGGTAACAAAGCAACCCATATGAATACTCGAATCCTTTCCTATTGTTATGCCGCAAACTTTTCGAAGCCACCAATGCCTTAATTTATAGGACCAGAAATTCATGAACAAATGGTTGCCCAGATAAAAGCATAATGCCTGCAAAAATGGATTTCTGAGCCGCTCACTGACGCTTTTCGAGGGGGAGCGGCCTTTCTTTCGATCCTGTAAAACATCCATAAAAACCTCCTTTTGACGCTTAACGATCTTATTAAAATCATAATTCTGAAGTACCTTTTCTTTGGCTTTCCGCCCTGCATCCGCCCAATAGCTGCGGTTTTCGGCAAAGTTGATCATCGCGGCCGCTAAGGAAGCAGTGATGCGGTAAGACCGTTGATGATAGGCCATTTCGTCCAAATACTCTGAATACAAATTCGCGGTATCCCCGTATTCATTTTCAATCACGATCCCGATGTCGTTATTTTCAATGATCTCACTGGCTCCACCCGTATCCGTCAATATCATGGGTTTTCCATAGAACATCGCCTCGGTCATGGCGATACTCCAGCCTTCGATAAATGAGGGTAGAAGAAATGCGTTGGAAATATCGTAAAACGATTCGACGTTCGGGAAATATCCGGGAAGCAAAATGTGCTTATCAAGCCCTTTATCCACGATGTAGCGGCGGAATTCTTCGACATGCGGGGGGTATATTATGTTGCCGATGCAAAGTATTTTTATGTCCTTCCGGGTCTTCAGGATGTGCTCCATCGCTTCCGCCATCAAATAATGGCCCTTATGCAAGTTGTAAGATGCGACATTAAGGAATAAATAATCATCCTCGGAAACACCAAATGACGAACGGCTGATCAAAGTAGCATTTCTCATCCGGTTGAGGTGTTCTTCTATTATCAGGCCGTTCGGAATAGTAATAATTTTATTTAAGGGAATGCCTAGCCGCTTACGCGCGTAATATGCGGCCTTTTTCGAAACTGCAATGTATGCGCCCACATATTTATCATCCTTTTTAAATTTATCGATCTTATCCTGGGTAAGAAATGCGTACACATTATGGATGAAGGTAACATTAGGGATCCGTAATTTTGAAAATATCGGATATCCAATTCTGGAAAAATGTGAGCAGGTCATGCTGATCCTATTGCTTTTTATGATATGCTCATAGAAAGCGGGAATATCTTTGGAAGGCAATTGAAAAACTTTGATCCCGTTCTTTTTGGCCTCATCCGCCAGATACCCCACGGGTCCGACAGAGACAATGATCACAGGTACGCCGTCTTGGATAAGCCGCAAGGCTGAATCAAGGACGACCTTTTGCATGCCTCCTTTGTCAAAGGAATCAATCTCGATCAGCAAGTTGAGTTGTTGGGAGCCTGGCGGGGAATAAGTTTTAATCGCTCGATTCATTTCTGTAGTTTCATTTTAACATATGCTCTTTAGTAAATCCAAGATGTGCGATAAATCGGGGGGAGTTCAGTCTAAAAATGATGTTAATGCTCTTTGGGTATCTTCTCGGCCAAGAAGCTCATAAAACCTTCTCCGGTTCCCGGCATTCAAATACAGAGGGATTAGGAAAATAACGGCATCGGATAAGTTCTTGTTTTTCAGGAATTCCTGAAAGAACATCCAGTTTTGGGCTTCCGCTCCGCCGATAAGAGCAGTGTTATGTTCAACAATGGCCATTGCGGTGACCGCAGCGATCTCAGCGCGGATCTTACCAAGGTTCTCTTTTATGGTATTCTTCGGGTGCACGCGGTAGTGGATATGCACGTGATCGCCGTCGAAATAATAATTGGCATGTTTAAATGATGACATGAGAAAATCCAGGTCATTACAATATCGCAGGTCCTGAAATCCCCCCAAAGTTTTCCAGAGCTTTTTGGTGAAAACCATGTTTGAGGTCGTAGCGATAAAATTTTCATTCAGGATCGCGAGAGGGAGATATTTTGACCTTTGAAAGAAATCCAACGATCTTTTTTGCCAATCTATCGTAATGCCGCTACGCTGGACCTGCCCCATAGAATCAATAATATCTATTCCTCCGGAAACGATCTCAATGCTCGGATCCCGTTCCATAATTTCCGCGCATCGCGCGATCTTGCCCTCCAAAAATATATCATCGGAATTCAATAGCGCGATAATTTCGCCGGATGCTTCGCTAACACCTTTATTGATCGCGCGATTAGTGCCCTGATTCCCCTGCGCAAACAGCCGGATATCTTTATGCTCTGATTGTAATTTGCGCAAGATCTTTAAGGAGTCATCTGTGGAGCCGTCATCGACCACGATAATCTCTATCGGAGGATAGCTCTGCCCCAGGACGCTGTTAATGGCCTCTTCAATATACTCGCGATGATTATATGAGGGGATGACCACGCTTATTTTATTTGACATTATATTATCCACCAATTCTGTTTTGATCATGCATGATAAATAGCATTCAATTTCTCGATCTGCTGTTCCCAGCTAAAATACTGCTCCGCGATACGGCGACAGTTCGCCTGTATCTTGCGGTACAGCACCTCGTCAGTCAAAAGCCTGATCATGCTTTCCGCGAAATCTTTTGGCGAATCAGCGCGCATGGCCGATTCCTCATGAATATACGGCAGGCCGCATAAGCCTAAGCTTGTGGAAATGGTCGGTCTGCCTAAAACTGAAGAGTGATTGATCTTGCCTCGAATGCCCGCTCCCGAAATTATTGGTGCGATGCAGACCTTAGAATTAAGAATATGCTTTGCTAAATCATCAACAAATCCAGAGAATACAACCGAGGTGTCATCGCGAGCCATTTCTTCAAGTAATGCAGTATTTCCATATCCGACAATCTCGATTTTATAATGCTTGATCTTTTCTTTTACGAGAGGGTGGACATTATTGAGGTACCATCTCATGGCATCAATATTCGGAGCATGCTCAAAATTTCCGACAAATGAAGCTGAAAACTTAGGTTTTTCAATGTCATTTATTGTTGCTCCGTTCATGATCAAGCGTGACACCCCTGTGGGTATAATATAAGGCACCGCCCCGCCAAACTTTGAAGCGAAAGCGCTATCTCGCAGAGTTACAGCGATGGTAAAATCGACCTTTTTGGATATTTCGCTTTCCGCTTTTGCATTACGAATAAATTGAGCCGTGCATTTTGAGCGTTTAGTAGGATCGTTCAGGTGAAGGAGAATATCTATCGCATTTCGCCGACTCGTACATTCCATAAAAGTAAACCCGACTTTTTTACCCAATTTGCGCACTTTATCAGCTAGGTTTATTGTATTGGGATACTCCAGCTGAATAACATCATAGTAGCCATTGCCTTTCCCGATCGATAGAAGCCAATTCTCCAATACGTCCGAATTCATATACGAATAAGGTACGGTTTTTATGTCTTTTACCAATTTCCCCACCTGATCGAGGTATGGGCCATCGGCCTCAGGATTATAGGCAGAAAAAAGATCTACTTCATGTACTTTGGATAATTCCGATAAAATATCATATAGTCGAAGCCCGCCGCCATGGTTTGCGCTGGGGAACATTCCACACACATAAAGGATTTTTAGCCTTCTCTTTGATCCAATCTCTGGGATCACCGCATTCTCGGTTCGTACTGATATTGATTTGCGTGGGGCAATAGCCTGTAAATCGCGGTTAAGTTCCCATGCCCCAACTCGCGAATTTGGATATTGGGCAATTAATTCAGCGAACAATTGCGTCATAAAATTACAGGCGTCAGATAATTCTTCAGTGAAATAATAACGCACGACTTTCTTAAATAAAGGATAAAAAATGGAAACATTGCCCGTCAATACCCAATACAGCCTCTTCAAGGCCGCACTAACGCCATGGGTTTTAATTTCCGTAGTGATCTTGGCGAATAACCTTTCCTTGTCACTTGCCGGGAATATTCCAAACCTAACATTAGTATGGAATTTATCGATATAGTGTTTATCGTCAATATAAAATCTTATTAATAAAGTTCGTTTCTTCTTTTTAAGGCCCGATAAGATAACCTCCGGGATAAAATATTCAAAACCTTTTATTTTGATATTTTTATAGCCATGAATTATGATGTCGACATCTTTTCTTCTGATGTTTCTTTTGAGATCGGTAATCTTCTTATTTCCTATGAATAATTCAACATTTTTAAGGGGTTTCTTTGAAACAAACCAGCCGGAGCACATTGTACAACCTTCATTGTCTTGTGGAATGTCAAGATGGCCGCGAAAACCAAATCCTTCCGGGAATTGTGAAAGCCTATTTTTATTGAAGAGAAAGGAACTTTTTATGATTATCAATATTCGATCAAAGAATTCCTGAATGGCTGCAAAGGGTAAGGCTATTAGCTTGCCCGCCTTGTAACTAAATGATGATTCAATCTTCTTAATTGAATCATTAAGGGTTACTATATGGGTATCCTTATCCTTGATGATCCCATCAAGATTAGCTATATGGGTATCCTTATCCCTGATGATCCCATCAAGATTAGCTATATGGGTATCCTTATCCCTGATGATCCCATCAAGATTAGCTATATGGGTATCCTTATCCTTGATGATCCCATCAAGAGTTCCTATGTGAGTGTCTTTATTCTTTATTTCGGTCGCAAGGTTTTCTATATGAACGTCCTTGTCCTTTATCGTAGCCTTATTGGTATTTATTAATGACAGCAGGTTTTTCAATAAAAACTGTGAATAATCCGAAGATAAGGGATTCGGCTCATTTTTAAGGTCTTTAAGCAGCTTATAGATCTTGCCGCCATATTCCGCCTTTGTAAACTTCTTTTTTGCAAAATTATACCCATTAATGCCTAGCTTTTTTATCTTTGATCTATTATTTATCAGATATTCTATTTTTTCCGCAAGCTGCATGTAATGTCCAGGTTCATATAATAGGCCGGTAGATCCTTCTTTGATCATTTCGGGTGTGCCTCCCGAATTTGTGCCAATAACAGGTTTCTTTAACAACATTCCTTCGAGTACAACACGACCAAAAGCTTCATTCTGTGAACAAACGAGCACGATATCTGCCTGACTCATAATGGGGTAAACGTTTTCTTGAAAATCAATAAATTGGATATTTCTTTGTAAATTTTCATATTTGACCAGATCTTTTAACTCTTTCAGGTATCGTTCATCAGAATATCCTACAATGATAAGCTCGACTTTCCGTCCTCTTCGGGTCAGTTCCTTAATGGCCAGGATTGCATCTTTCTGTCCCTTGGATTTCAATACGGTGCCGGCTATTATCAGCTTTGTTGAGTCTGCTTTTGTGAAGTACTCCCTATCTTTACGTAGAGCATTCGATGCAATATCTATATGTCGATAAACTGTTAATATATTTGGTTCGATAGTATTCCCGAAAAGCGCTTTTTTAATCGCATTTGACCTAGTTAATATAGCATTAGAAGAATCTTGTATAAAACGTGGAATTTTTTCGAAAGGAAAAAAGAATCGCAAACCATGGTCTAATTGGCCGAATTCGCTGATAGACCATACGTGGGGTTTGCCAAGAAAAGAAGCTGCAATTGCCCCCCAGGGAATGACCATTGTATTGGTAAAGATTACATCAGGATTTATTGTTTCCAGTTTTTGCGTTATCTGTTCCATGACACTTATTAAGCTATTGTTTTGTCTAAGGGCTATCTCATTACTCGGTGGCAAATTTGGATCACACCACCAGGAGTATTCGGCGATCAATGTTGAGGCCCCGACTTCCTCAAGCTTTTCCTTTAGCGGCCCAATATTAGGCAGTACCACGGTACAGGCTACGCCATGATCCCTGATTAACTCGGTTACTAATTCCAGAAGACTTCTTTCTGCCCCTCCTAGTTGAGAAGTATGTGAGAAAAAACAAACGCTTAACGATTCCCTTCCCTGTTTTGTCTGTGTTTTGACAGGAGCTTCGCTCAATACGTGCCGAGATCGACCAGGTAGCGTTAAATACTCGCCTAATTTATAATCCCATTTGACAGGCTCAAAACGTTCCATCCCATTCCCCGGATAAAACGTAAGCTCTCCAAAAAGAACTTTATTTTCAATCTCATAGAAATCCACTCTTACAAAAGGGAACGGTTTAGCTAACTTTTCTGCCAATTTAATCATCACCTGAAGATTTTTGGGCGCCTTAATGATATTATCGGAATTCGGGTACCCACGCCTAAATGGCAGTTTATTCCATTTTAAATCAAAGAAGTCAACTTTTAGATGGCTTTCTCTTTCCGAGCAAACAAACATAAGCTTTACCTTGCCATTAAAGCACATAAACTTATAATCGAACAAATTTGAATCGTTCAAATACTTTTCACATAGAATCTTTGGCTTAATATCTTTGTAACACCACTCATACGAATAAAAATAATGGTTTGCTTCCGGCTTTAACCATTTACCCAGCTTTAACATCACATCATCAATGTCTAATAAATATTTGTCCTTGCATATTATGAGATCCCCAGAGCCACAATTTAATTTTAAAACAAATTCATTCGGCAAAGAATCAAAACCTACATCTTCGATGTTATTATAAACGCCTATCAGAGGAATCAAGTGGTCGCGCCCAATAGCTTTTGATACATAATTGCGAACAGCGTATTTATCCGCGCATTTAACCATTAATGGGTTTCGATAATACAATTTCAGCCACTGAATCTTTTCATTAAATGTTTTTGGAGCATCGATGCTAGGCTTACATCCTACTTGTTGAATAAACTGATTTGTAATGTGTTGCTTTTTATCTTTCAAGGAAATGTCCATGTGCATCTTTATTGATTGTTTAAGCATGTTTAATGTTCTTTCTTTTTCAATACTACTCAATAGGCAAATTAAGCTTATTATGGTAACATATTTTAAATTCAATGATATTTTATCATAGTTCATCAAAGATGTGTATTTTATGAAAGCACTTGTTACGGGGACTGCTGGTTTTATCGGGTCGCATCTCGCAAAGAGATTGTTGTCTGATGGATTTGAAGTAGTCGGGATAGATTGCTTTAACGATTATTATCCCGTCGCTATTAAAGAAAATAACTTAGCGAGCTTCCGGCAGAATAAGAATTTCAATCTTATAAAAGGGGATATCTTAGATCTGGAGCTTAGCGAAACGCTGAAAGGGGTCGATTATGTTTTCCATGAAGCTGCGCAGCCTGGGGTAAGAGCAAGTTGGGGGAGCAGCTTTCCTTTATATATTCGTAATAATATTGCTGTAATCCAGAAACTTCTTGAAGTATTGAAAAGCCAGAAAATTAAAAAAATGATATTTGCATCATCCTCCTCGGTTTATGGCGACTCACGACAATGTCCAATCAGGGAGAATGTTATCCCTCGTCCTATTTCGCCTTATGGCGTGACAAAGTTAGCAGCCGAGAATCTTTGCTATCTTTATTATAAAAATTACGATATTCCAGTAGTTTCCTTAAGATACTTTACTGTATATGGCCCTGGCCAGCGTCCTGACATGGCTTTTAATGGATTTATTCGTTCGCTCATCAGGAATGAGGAGATCCCGATATATGGAAATGGTGAGCAGACGAGAGATTTTACTTATATATCTGATGTGATAAGTGCAAACATCGGAGCATTGGATGATCGTTGCTTGCCCGGCGAGATATTTAATGTTGGTGGGGGGGCTAATATATCGATAAATGGTGCGATAAAGATGCTTGAGGATATTTCCGGGAAGAAGGCCAAAGTAAAATATTATGAGCCTCAAAAAGGGGATATCCTGCATACCGCAGCTGATATTTCCAAAGCAAGATCCACTTTTGGTTATAATGCAAAAGTTGGTATAAGAGATGGCCTGGCGAATGAATACAAGTGGCTTCAAAATCTCGCTCAAAAAGTCAAAGAATAAGGTGCCTTCGCATCAAAGATTTATTACAAATATCAGTTTTCTGTCGGAATGTGAAAGGTTACTGGGCCGTCAGTATGGTTTGAATTGCGATCGATCCGGTGTAAATGAACCTTTTTAAGGATCAGCTATTGCGATATAATAGCAAAACTTCTTTTGCCTATTAACCAACGGAGGTTAGTTTGGATATCAGAAATGACCCAGTCAGCATAATCATTCCCTGCTGGAACGGCGAGAAATTCATCAAGAAATGCCTTGATCCCGTTCGCGCACAGGGATACAGGGATATCGAGGTCATTGTCGTCGATAACGGCTCTATTGACGGCTCAAAAAAACTTCTGAGGGAGTATCCCTCCAGCCTAGCCCTCCGCATCATAGAGAGCACGGCAAATCACGGGTTTGCCGGCGCGTTGAACCAGGGCATTGAGGCTTCGAAGGGCGAGTTCGTCCTGGCGCTTAACCTGGACGTGGAACTTCTGCCCGATTACATCGAAAAACTTGCCACAGTCTTCAATGACCCGTCGGTTGGCTCTGCCACCGGGAAACTTTACAGATATCCGGAGCAATTCGGAGGCAGAAAAGTTCTCGACACCACCGGCCATGTCATGCTTGCCAGCAGGACGATCCTGAACAGGGGGGACGAGGAGGAAGACCTCGGGCAGTACGATGAGAAGAGGGAGATATTCGGCGTTTGCGCCGCGGCAGCAATGTACAGGCGCGCTATGCTGGAAGACTTAAAAATACGCGGCGAATATTTCGACAAGGACTTTTTCGCTTCTTATGAAGATGTTGATTTGGCTTGGCGAGCCGCGAACGCCGGCTGGAAAAGCAGGTTCGTGCCGGAAGCCGTCGGCTATCACGTAAGAAGGGCGTTCGGATGGAACGCGACGGAAGAAATGCTCTCAAATTCCAAAAGGAACAAGTTCTTATGCATCCTGAAGAACGAATATTTCCTGAATTATCTCATTGACCTTCCGGTGACCTTCGCCTATTCGCTGGACCACCTCCTGTATAAGCATTTCAGGAATTACCGCCTTTTCTTCATGACGGCGGCAAAGAAGATCAGAGCCTTTCCGCGGGCGCTCATGAAAAGATTCGCCGTAAGAAGAACGCGGAAAATATCGCCGCTGGCATTCAGGAAGAACCTCCATTATTGCCCGAAGGATCTTAAAAAGGCAAGGGATACGTTCCTGGTATTATTTTCCCTTGTCGTGCTTTCTTATTTTATCGGAGCAGGCAAGGTCTTTGGGATGGCTTTCATAATATTCTTCCTGGTCAATCCGGCTGTTTTCCATGTGAAGCGGAGATTTTTCACAAAAGCGGACTAGCGGATAATTGTCCTGAACTGGATATCTTTGTGGTATCAATAAAAAAGGTTGGTCCTTCGTTTCACTCAGGATAAATAGTGGGGGTAGCCTGCCTGCCGGCAGGCAGGAACTCACGACCTTCGGGTTATGAGGCCACCCACTAAAGTTGATGCCATGAGCCTTGGCTGAGTCGGGTCAGTCACTATTTTGAAGCATATATATAGATTGATTGAGCTAATTTATTGATTATTGGAATTTTTTCGAAGATCCCACTTAGTGTAATGAATAGAGAGATCAAGGGCTCTGGGGTGATCGGCAGCAGAAAGTCCTTGAATTCTATTTTTACATTAACGAATCCCGCATTTCTCAATGCCCCTATAACGAACCTTCTAGTAAAAGCCATTTCCGCAGGTTCTAGATTCGCAAGTTTACGAAAGAACGGGAACTTGAATATAAAAAAGCAATAAGGATTTATGATGTTCGGCTCAAGGAAAACTATCGCACCCCCATCCTTTAAAAGTCTGGATATCTTCCCCAAAGCATCGTCAATTTTATAGTACACATGATGAAGTATGCCGTTGCCTACAACATAATCAAATTTTCTGCCTTTGATGACGCTGTCTATACTGCTTGAACTTGTAAAGTCCATAGCTTCGAACCTGAGATTTGGGAGCCGGTACTTTCTTCGCGCTTCTTCTATGAACGGCAGGCAAAGGTCAATAGCGACAACGTTATGCTTTGTTTTTGATGCTATGAGGTAAGCGAGTTCCCCTGTTCCGCATCCGATCTCAAGAATATCGGCGCTCTTTGAGAGGTCTGTTTTGCTGATTATATAATCGCTTCTTCTTTCAGTCCTGAATTGAAGCGCTTTTGATGGTTTGAAACCCTGATTGTATCCTCTGTCGTCCCGGATGCTTCCCATAGATCAATCTTCTTGCTGGCTTTTCAGCTCATTAATTACCTCGGCGATCTTCAGTTCATCATCATAGATCTTGCCATTGAACAGCACCTTGCTCCTGATGAATTTAGGCCTGTTTTTTACTTCTTCAATGATCTTGCCGATATAATCCCCTATTATGCTGACGGACAACAGCTGAATGCTGCCTATGCCCAAGACCAGAAGCACAATTGTTGTTACTCCTCTTGAGTCCCTTGGAGGATTTATGAAATAGTTTATAAAATAAAATAGCGACAGAGCAACTGTAAGCAAAAAGAAGAAAGTTCCGGCTGCCTGTATATACTGCAATGGTTTTGTGCTAAAAGAAAATATCCCTTTTTTTGCCCACCATATATTCTTAAAGAAATTATTGGTGCTTCTTCCGAATAGTCTTTCTGGCCTGACATATGGCACTCCTGTTTGCCTAAAACCAATCCATGCCCTTAATCCACGCAAGAAGACATCTTTTTCGGAAAATTTTAAGAGATAACTGACAGCTCTTTTATCTATTAGAGAAAAATCTCCGGCATCAACCGGCATTTTAATCTCTGAAAGTTGACGGAAGATACGATAAAACAGTTTAGTTAATATTTGCATGTAAAAAGGGGCTTTTCGCTTGATCCTTTCTCCGTATACGATGTCATACCCTTGATTCCACTTTTTTATAAAATCATTGATGATTTCCGGCGGATCCTGGCCATCGCCGTCCATTAAAACAACCGCATCCCCGGTAGCTATCTCCATTCCGCTTATAAAAGACGACTGAGACCCGAAGTTCCTTGAATGTGTTACACCAATCACATGATTATCTTTCAAAGACAACACATTAATTACATTCTCATCGTCATAAGGACTTGCATCGTTCACGAATATGATCTCGTAATCATTTCCTGTCCCTCTGAAGACCTGCGTCAATCTTTCATGAAGTATCGGGATGGATTTATCATCCTTATAACACGCTATGATAACGGATACCTTTTTAGCCTGCTGGGGAATATTGACGTGTTTTATTTTTTCTTCGGCGGCTTTCTCCCATTCCGCAGTGATCTTCAAACCTTCTTCAAATGAGGTTTTCGTCTCCCAGCCCATTATTTTCTTTGCAAGGGCGGCGTTGCCATACCAATTAGACAGGTCCCATTTTCGATTTGGCATGGAACCAAAGGACGGTGAGCCTGTTATCTGAAATAATTTTTTTGCGATATTGGCGATCTCTTCCATGGATGTCTTTACGCCGGTCGCGATATTAATAGATGTACCGGGATCCGTTCTGCATACTGTTAAAGCCGATCTCACAAGGGCAGCAGTGCAATCATCAACATAAACAAAGTCCCTCGAAATGTTCTTCTCAACGAAATTCGGGAGTTTCCCCTGGAGGCAATTGTATATAAGTGTGGGGATCAGTCTATCGCGCTCTTCCCAGGGGCCGTAAACAGAATATAATCTTAAATTCACACATGGAAAAGATAAGATCTTTCCGTAATACTTGATCAAATAACCTGCGCTTACCTTTGAAACCGCATAATCACTATTCGGGATAAGCTCATCACTTTCCTTCGGGTCGGAACAATTAAGGCCATATTCAGAGGAGCTGCCCGCTTGTACAAATGCATTGATCCCGGATTCTGACAAGGCCTTTATCAAATTTAAGGTCCCTATATAATTGGTCATATGTATCCTGTTTTGATCGATCTGCCTGGAATATGAGCCGTAAGCGGACAGGTTGAACACGGTTTGAGGCTTTATCGTATCGATCGTCCTTTTCAGATCGTCATACTTTGTCACATCTATGCTGATCAGATTCTGTGACGGGACATCAACTAGTCTCCAGCTGCGCCTCGGGTTCCTCGAACAGGCAAAAACATCGTCGCGGACCTTCCTTAAACTGAATAAAAGCTTTGAGCCGATGAAACCGGACGCCCCGACCACCAATATCGGCCCGAGCAATTTATTCGCATCCGATATCTCTTTTTCCCCCCAAATATCAGAATAAATATCATTAACCTTCATTGATAAGCTCCTTTATACGATCCGCTATTGATCCTTCGTCCAGGCCGCTGATCCTTTGATGGTACTTCTGGCTTCCGTATAGACCGTTAGGATACCCCTTTGCATATAAATGTAAATACCTGCAAGAAACCTCCTCCTCAAACAGCAATGAAGTCAGATTTTCTCCTAGCCCTCCCCGCTTTACATGTTCTTCTATTACCATGATCTTTCCGGTCTTTTTAATGCTCCGCTTTATCTCCGGGGGAAGAGTGCCCAAAGGCATTTCAGATACGATGAATACATCCAGGATATTGTTCATGTTCAATCTTTCCACCGCCTTGAACATATTAAGAATGACCGGGCCCATACAAACAACAGTTATCCTATTCCCCTTAAGAAGTTTCCTTACCGGCTTATACGGCGGTACCCCTATTGCTTTTGGTTTTGAGCCGTAACCCAATCGCAGATATGATGGGCCGACCCTTTTCATCATTGCCTTTGTCACGCAAGCCACATCTTCATTGCAAAACGGGATATAACATCTCATGTTCTGAAAGGAGGAAATAACTGCTATATCTTCAATGGCATGATGGGTCGCCCCCATGATCCCATATCCATAACCACCGCCATTGCCGACTATCTTGACATTCATATTATGCAAACAAACATCCAATCGGATCTGCTCTGCCGGGCGAAAAACCGCAAAAGGAGCAATGCTGTAACATAATGAGAAATATCCTTCTGAAGCGAGTCCGGCTGCCATAGCGATCATATTTTGTTCGCTTACTCCAACATTGATGAACCTCTTCTTAAGCTTTTTTTGAATACTCTCCAGCGCCATAAATCCCAGGTCCCCCGTTAAAAAGATCATTTTCTCATTTTCAAGCATGCTCCGCTCGATAGTTACAGAAAATTCTTTACGCATTCCACTGCTCCAGTTCCTCCAGGGCCATTTGATATTGCTCATCGCTCATGGCGAGATAATGCCATTCCATTTTGCCTTCCATATAAGAAATGCCGCTCCCTTTCGTGGTGTGCGCAATTATGCATTTAGGTTTGTCAGACCTTAAGGAGTCCATTTTCGCGAACGCTTTTTTCAGGCTTTCAAAGTCATTCCCGTTCTTTGCCTCCACAACATCAAAGTTGAAAGCAAGCCATTTTTCCTTTAGGGGGTCAAGGTTTATGACTTCTTCCATTTTTCCAAAAGCTTGTACCTTGTTATGATCGATAATGACAATAAGATCCTTTAAATGGTGCTGAGCGGCAAATAATGCCGCCTCCCAGGTGGACCCCTCATTGCAGTCCCCCTCTGAAATGAGGCAATAGACATTTGAATCCTTCCTGTTTCTTTGTGCTGCCAGGGCAATTCCTGTTGCAATGGATAAGCCGTGGCCAAGACTTCCAGTGCCAAAAGGTATCTCCTTGATCTTTTTATTGCACGGCGGATGTGCGGCAAGGGAAGTTCCTTCTTTATAGAAAGTCTCCAGCTCAGATTCGGGCAGCCTTCCTGATTTAGCAAGGATAGCGTAAAAAGCCGCGGCGGCATGTCCTTTGGATAAAATAAACTTGTCTTGAGTGCGCATTCTAATAAAATACAGGTAGATTAAAATATCCAAACAAGAAAGTGAAGAGCCAATATGCCCGGCATCTGCTTTTTTATACATTTCGAGAATTGTTTTTAAGCAATCATATTTGATCTTTTTTAGCTCTACTTTCTTTATATTCCCCTTTTGCAAAGCACGCCTCCCAAAATCTAAATTTCTAAGAATATATCATTTTATCTTATAATAACCCTTCCCTCAACCTAATAAATACAATATTTTATGATTGGCAATTAGTTTTATATGGTAGAGGGGATAGGATTGAGTCCTTCATGTTGAGCCCCTAACGGCGAGCTTACAATCGTTGAGGTATGGGACCGCGCATTTCAGCTGTTAAGATTGCGCCATATTAATAAGAAAACAATGAGCTCCAACGACAAATAAGCGAGGATTAACTTCTTCTTTTGGGTTGCCGAGCGGCACCTTATGAATTTACTGTTTTGAGTAAAAAGTGTAGAAAAGGATATCGTTTCAAAAAAAGCATGATCTTATTTTGACTCATCTTGTCTATCCTGCACCTAGGAATATTATTATCCTGACCTTCCCCCCAAAAACTGGACCACTTGCAATTAGAATTTAGGTTGATAATACTAATGCTAAGAGGTACGTTTATGAGGGGTAAAAGATTCAGTGAAGAACAGATCATCGGCGCTTTGAAGGAGGCGGAGGCAGGGATGCCAATCCCTGATATCTGCCGCAAATATGGGATACATCAGACAACTTTCTACAATTGGAAAGCCAAGTATGGCGGGTTATCAGTAAGCGAGGCCAGACGACTTAAGGCGCTGGAGGATGAAAATCGGCGGCTGATTGACTTTCCCCGTTCGAGCTACAACTATGCGGCGAAGCACGAAGTCACGCAGGAGGAAGCTGTTCGCAAACGGCTCAAGGAGTTAGCACAGAAGCGTCCGCGGTTCGGTTGCCCGAGATTGCATATAATGCTCCGGCGGGAAGGGATAGCAATCAACCACAAGAGGGCTGAAAGGATTTACGGTGTTAATGTCATTTATACACTAACCAACCAGTACAGACTATTGTAAGTTAATAAAGTTTATGCTAGTATTTTGCCAAATACATTCGCTGAATGTTTTCATATTAGTTATTTTAAATTATATGAATCTTCATCTGTATATTGCAGAGGCAGCTCAGTTAATTTCCATGGCTTTTATTGCATATTGCCTCAATATAAGTTTTGTGCTTTTAAATGAATGAAAAAGTTTGATGTAGCAATAGTTGTTGTTTTTCTTATAACATTTCTAGTAAGTGGTTTATTTGCCGTTATTGGTGTCGATTCGCATCATGATGGTGCTGTATTTAAACCAGCGATGGATGTATTGTCTGGGAAGGTACTGTTTAAGGAAACGAGCACCCAATATGGGCCACTAACTACCTATATACAAGCTTTGGTTTTATGGCTTTTCGGGAAATATTTGTTATCGATAAGGATATTCACGGCTTTTATATATGCACTTATTGGTGTTTTTCTTTTGCAGATCCATCGCAAGATCTTACCGCCATGGCTTGCATTATTGGGTTGTGGTATTTGGCTTGGCATTGCACCGTTTTATGTATGGACATTTCTAGCTTGGTCTAATGTATATTGTTTGTTTTTTAAACTGGGTTCACTCCTGTTCTTTTTGAATTACCTAAATAATAATCAAAAACGGTATCTTATATATGCAGGTCTTGCAACAGCTTTAACTATTTTGACCAAGCATAATGATGGCATATATATTTTTCTAGCATATCTATTTTCCATAGGCATGATCGGATTTTATCATAGGCGGAATGTTTTGAAAGACTATTTCAGTTATGCTTTGGGGATTTTATTGTTATTAGTACCTTTCTTTGCTTATTTAATGGTGATGGGAGCTATCACTGATTGGTATATTCAGTTAATCCTTTTCAGCTTCTCTTGGTTTGCATCAAATACCGGTAGTATGTGGAATATTGTGGGGTTTCTTTTACCATTTAATGAGAGTTATTTATGGACATTCATGCCAATTGTTTGTGTGCTGGCTTTCGTCCAATATACTTGGTTAATATTTAGGCGTAGGAATCTGTCTGCTCAAGATCTTTCACTGTATATCATTGTTGTAGTGAGTTTAGCTTCTTGGCTGAATTATATTCCGGTTCCTTGTATTCGGCACTTATTTTGGGGTAGTACCTCAATGGTTGGGGTAATCCTTTTTTATATCTGGAATGCGGGACCGACCCGCAAGAATAATTTGTCTAATATAATAATGGTGTTATGTTTTGTTGTTTTTATCTTCGGAAGTGATTTTGAATGGCGCATTACTGAGGGCTGGAAAAAATTATGTCAATCTACGTATAAATGCTCCAATATTAATGTTTTGTATGGTATGCGTTTAACGAAGGCTGAATCTCAGGTTTATTCGGATATTAATGCGTTGCTTATGAGCTATTCCAGCAAACATCCTCAGGCCAAGTTAATTAATCTAAGCCCGGATCCAATGATTATTACTTTTTATGACAATAGTGAAAATGCTCATAAGTTGACTTTAGCATATAATATGCTTATAAAGTATTATGCGGATTATTATCATACAATAAACAAATATATTTCAAACAATCGACCAATTATTATTACCTATGATAAAGACTTTCTCCCGCCGGGTTATTATCGTCTCTCTGCATATACGTGGTTCAAGTTTAATTGTTACGGTGATCATTGTTATATATTAGCGCCGAAGGAGTCCCTTTAGGTGATACCTTTTTGCCAAAAGACTATTTCGATGATTATTATTGATTATCGTGAGGTACTGCGCAACTCGATATTGATTATTGTTGGTTTTGTTTTCACGCTTTGTACAAGATATTTCCTAATTCTTTCTCAAGAAGAACCGATTATGCAGAGGATTATAAAACTTCCAGTTGCTGTTTTTGAAGGAATGGAGCCAATCTTTCTGATTTTATTTATTGCCTTGATCATACATAATAAGGATAAATATTTTAGGTCTAAATTGGGATTTTGTCTGGCAATGATAGTTCTGGGAATAGCACAGATCATTCTTTATCGAACATTTGTCCATTATTTTTCTATGTAATAAAGATGTTACGTATACTTAGGCGCTCTCGACCTTTTAATGCAACACCTGCTGATATGCCTCACAAGTATTTAACGAGAACCTGCGGATTTAAATTATCAAGAGCTTCTACGCATCGTTATTTAACAAACTATTATAAGTGTTAGCAAAATGTTAGATGCCCACAAAAAAAGCCCTTAAGAAATAATCTTAAGGGCTCAATTTTTTACTGCTCTCGCAGTTAATTTTATATGGTAGCGGGGGTGAGATTTGAACTCACGACCTTTCCCGAAGGAACCCCTTCGGGGCGGGTTATGAGGGATGCCCGCTAACCTTTACAACTTGCTAGGATATCACAATTCGGTTCAGTTTCAATAAATTCTGAAAACGAATAGTCGATGGAAATTTCAGAAATCGTTGTATTAAACTTTTATTCCCGGAATCTGTAATGTGTGTCTGGATTTGCCAGAGGATACAGTGCGTGCCGTATCATTTGGCGCTACCTCAAGCCATGACATGCATGCACGTTCCCTGACTTGGCTGCGAACCGAAGGATTAACCACAAGCCAGAATATAAAATCATCACTATTGTATTTTTTCTTTTCAAAGATTATCGCCTGAAGAGGATATTTATTGCTGTCATGTTTGCGATGCTCCGGTCTCGGGTTGCCACATACGGAATTGCCGCGGCTTTCCGCCTGCTGCGAAGCATCGGTAAATATCCCAGTTGGGGAAAAGCAAACATCTCTAATATTTGAACAATCCCCACCCCACGATGCCCTTTGAGAGAAAGTATGTGTAATGATTAGCGCACCGCTTGCCATTCTCATCCTAAGTTGCCATTGATCTCCAACTCTTTTTCCTGAAGAGTGACAGATAATAACGGAACCGCCTGAAAAAACGAGAAAATTTTGGGATGAATCACCATCAGTGTCTTTCGGGACAATAAGGTCTTTTCTGTTAAGAGCACACAGGTCACTCTTAAGAGCTGCGAATCCCTTTCTCAGATCCCTCATGTCATAGGCGATCCGGTATCCTTTTGTTCTTGGATTTACACTTAAAACTTTGCCTCGAAGAGAGAGATTCACATCAACTACCTTAAAACTCATATAAAGCCCTCCTATATTCTTGACCGGATATATATCGATATAATTGATGGAAAATTTCAGTGATTTGTAGGTTTTATTGAGTTATTTTATCGGGTGCGTGATACTGAATGTTGAAATCAGCTAAAAATAAACAAAGTGTTAGCTAAATGTTAGATGACAAAAGGCCTTTAAGAATTATTCTTAAAACCTTTATTTTTACTGCTCTCGCATTTAAATTTATATGGTAGCGGGGGTAGGTCTCCTTCGTCATCCTCTTTCGCTAAAGCTTCAGAGGACAAGAGACTTCGGAGACCTGAACTACTTTGCGAAATCATTATGAAATAGCTAGCGTATTCTGCGAAGCTTTAGCGAAGCAGAATAGCGGGGGTAGGATTTGTGATATTACACTACATTAGTGCTTGTTATGATAATTGTAGTGTAAAGGTTTTGAGCAACATAATTGACCTTTACTTGACTTTAGTTACCCAACAATATATATTACTCGTATTAATGTTGGGTAACTCGGGAGGGCTTCGATGGCGGTAATAAAGAGCGTATTGAGGGAGGAATTGCAAAACTCCATCCGCATGAAAAGATCGTACGAAAAAGCGCTTAAAAAGCTGCCCAAGGGGGCTCTTGTCGCCAGGTCCATCAAAGGGCACAAATATTTTTACATCGCGGAACGAAAAGGCGTCAAAGTGGCATATAAATACAAAGGCAAGGTTAATGATGCTTTCATAAATAAATACGCGGAAGCAAAAGCCCTGCGTGCCAAATACAGGAATCTTCTTTCAAAGGTGAAAGTACAGATCGCGTTCCTAAAAGGTTCATTGCGTGGAAAAAAAGAAATATGAACTGTGTCTTGAGGTCCTAAAGCGTTTCCAGAAGGCGGGCATTCTGGACGGCTTGATCCTTATTGGAAGCTGGAGCTTGTATTTTTACCAATATTATTTTTCTCACACAGATTTTACCCCGTCAATTAGAACTCGAGACCTGAATTTTCTTGTTCCATTGCCCTCAATAATTAGACAGAAAACAGACATTCCGGAATTACTAAAAGATCTCGGGTTTTTGTTGGATTTCAGAGGTTCAAAAGGATACATTAAACTTCAAAATCCGGATTTAATAGTTGAGTTTTTGGTCCCGGAGAGAGGCAGGGGCACAGATAAGCCTTATAAGCTGCCCAATTTGGGTGTAAATGCCCAAGCATTGCGATTTTTGGATTTTCTTGCGGACAATATAATCAAAATAAAAATTGATAATATGTCAATTATAGTGCCGCATCCTGCTGCATTTGCACTTCACAAGCTTATTATATTTAAACGGAGGACCAAATCGGAGAAGGCAGAAAAAGACAAGGAACAAGCGCTTATGGTTATTGATTACTTGATCAAAACAAAAGCTGAGGCGGAATTAAAAAGAACATTCAATTCTATGCCCAAAAAATGGCAGAATAAGGTTCTTGATTCTTTGAAATCGCTTGACAGGTTGGACATTATTACTTTGTTAGGCTAATTAAATCAGAATATTAGATAATTGTTAGATGGCAATAAAAAAGCCTGCCTGCCGGCAGGCAGGAACCTACGACCTTTCCCTAAGGAACCCCTTCGGGGCGGGTTATGAGTTGAGAAATTAACTCTTTAACTCTTAACCGTTTTTCATTAAGATTGTACTATAACACCCGTAAAAACCATACGATAACAAGAAATATCGATATGTTTTGGATTGAAGTAAGCAGTTCTAAATTGTTCACAATTATTTATAAAAGAGAAGTATTTTGATGGAATATGTGTGTCTCACGGAACTGCCACGGAACCGATATTAAGATTTTACCCGGCTCTCGGGTACGCCTTGTCATCAGCAGTATTCAGAACATCCACCCATCTTTCATTAACCCGTCATCAAAAAGGAGCAGTATCCCAGCAAAACCGGAAATCTATTTGAATGTTAGTCGAAGTCATATATTGGCTTTGGATCCAACACACATCAACAAGTCTAATTTGGCGAGGTAAAGGCCCTCCGTTAAGAACATTATTTCCTCTTAGATCAAGTGTGCCGGTCCCGTCACCGTCCCCGTCACGATCAAACCCTATATAAGACGAAGGACAAGATGTTTCGGATTCGGAAGAACCTGGAAAAGCACAAAACTGTATATTAGGGCTTACTCCTGCAATTGCCGTCCCCATAGAATAATTCCCGACCATAGCCTTAACTTCTCCGGGGTCCGCCGCAATATATGACCCACTACCGTTGGTCTTCCTCCACATATACTCGACAGAAGAGATATATGTCACTCCACCATCCTCATATGTATTAAGATGAAAGACCGGATAAATGACGCCTTCAGTGGTCCCTACCGGAAACGCCCCGCTGAAGTCGCAGTTAACAAAAGTATATGTTCCTGTTCCATTAACTCCTTCAACTTCTGCCGTATAAGTGCCTGAAGGCGGTGTTGTCGGGAAATCAAGTAATTTATCATAAGTATCACCAAAATGGGCATACCGGTCATAATCATTGGGTGATGATTTCACTTCTGCGGTTATTGTGGTGAAAGAGCTCCCCCCATTCCAACCTGCTAAAGGAGTCGGAAGTGTCAACGATGCAACTGTTCCCTTTTTCATGCTGCACCTGCTGGTTACCCAATACATATAGCATACAGGGCATGGCACATAAGTATTATATCCTGTAAGCATCGCCTGGACCTCCCCTGTATTCATATTCTTATCGGGCCCCCCCCATTCATCAATAGTAAGATAGGTGCCTGTATCCTCCAGATAGTCGGGGATATTGTTTCCGTTCACATCTATGTTCAATAAATTTTTCATCATGTCATCAATGGAGCCGTAGAAAGCTGCGGCTGTTCCTGGAGCCATACTCATGAGTGAATCCATCAGGGAATCGACAGGTTTCTCACAGGTAACTGTAAGTGAACCGGATTCCAGCGTAAGTGTGCCGAGAGATATGGATGTTGAGCTTGGATCGATGATCGGGAGAGAATCCCACCCCACAGATGGAACACACACATATCCTTCAAGCGTCAATCCGTCGTAGAATCCCACCACGTAAGGGTAACCGCTGACGATACCGAGACTGAAACTTCCGTCAGAGCTGACCGTTGCATGATACATCTCGCCGTTCGTTCCTATTGCGACAACTGTTCTGCCTGGAGGAGTGTAAGAAGATGATATTGTCTTCAACTGAGGAATATTGCCAGAAATAGTATAATTTGTTACAACCCCACTACTTCCTCCACCACCACCGCCGCCGCCGCCTCCCGTCGCATTAGAACCGCAGCCGTAAAGGAAAGCCGCCGCGGACAATAGTAATACCGCCACTAGAACATAATAAAACTTCTTTTCCATGATAACCTCCTATAGAGAAATAGCGGGGGTAGGATTTGAACCTACGACCTTCGGGTTATGAGCCCGACGAGCTACCAGGCTGCTCCACCCCGCGTTGATCAAGAATCTTTAGCTTTTCAAGATACCCTTTAGGAGATTTAAAGTATCTCTCCCTCTTTAACGCTTCAGTCTTCCCCCTATAATCTTCTGAATATATCAACCTAAACGGCTTATGTAACCTTGTTGATCTATTGCCTCCACCATTATGTTTATTTAGCCTTTTCTCTAAGTCCCCTGTTACGCCAATATAAATGTACCCATCTTTGATGCTTTTTATAAAATAAACATAATACATAATATCTATGAGCCCGACCCCGAAGGGGCCACTTCGTGGCGAGCTACCAGGCTGCTCCACCCCGCGACGCTTCACTTCGTTCAGCGTAAATCCCAATGACCAATTTCCAAAAACCAAATAAAATCCAAATTCAAAATCACAAACTCAATTCCAGGCTTGCCCTGAGCCTGACGAAGGGCTGCTTGTCCTGAGCGAAGTCGAAGGACTCCACCCCGCGTTATTAAGTAATACGATCTATAAAAATATGGATTTTAAAGAACAGCGAATTCTATCATATTTAAACGAGAGTGGCAATCGTTTAGGGGATCGAATCGATGTCTGTCCAGTACTGCTCAACCTGCTCCACAGTGCTTCCGCACCATCTCTGGAATTCCGGCAGGCCAAGGAACATCCTCAGCATTCTTCTTCTTTCGACCAAAGAGCCACTAGAAAGACCGCGGATCAGCCGCGAAACCGACACTTCATAAAAATCGCCGCCCGTCCTGTGGTCGATGAACCGGAAAGTCCCGCTCTCCTGCAGGAAAAAGGCGTTATTTAAGTTCGCCACGTCCATTTCATCTTCGACCTTGATCCCGGCCATCATCAGCGCGCGGACAGCTCTCAGATACCGCATCATAGCAACTTTATCGCTCCTGTAATTTATCGCGAGCGGCGCATCAATGAACTCCCTTACAATAAAATCACAACCGAACACAACTTTGCCATGGGCAAGCAGGGGTTCCCTGAAAGGCGAAAGCTCATAGACCCTTGGAAAATACCGTACGCCTTTATAACGCCTGTAAAACTCAAATTCATTGCCCATGCTCACTTGCTGCTTGGCGGTAAGCAGCGCCAAGCTGATCTGCTGCCCCTCTTTTTCCATCGTTATCCTATGGCACATCTTGAACTCCCCCTGCCCCGCATATTGAACGCCCGTCACGTCAAAAGATGCATTACACATCTTCCTTATGTGACGCGATGACGAGAACACCCCTTCAAGGCCTTCTGTTCTGACCTGGTCCAAAACCTCCCGGCTTCGGAACACTACCTTGCGTGGCGGCCTAAATTGACCAGCTCCGGCATATATGCTGAAAAATGCCATTATTGACTCCTTGCTTTATGCCTTATCGACAGATATCACGAAAAATTTCAGTGAGTTGCTTATGTAAACCAAACTTCATATAATAGCCATCATGAACAAACTTGGGCTCGGGCAGGAATTGAACATCGCGCAGACGCTGGAAATGATCCTCTCTCCGCGCATGCTGCAGATGCTGAAGATCCTCAACATGAATTACGTGGACCTGGCGGAGGAAATAGAAAAAAATACCGAGGAGAACGTGATGCTGGAGCTGGAAAAACCCGACCGCCTTCTTGAATATATAAAGCACATCAGCGCCGAAAGGATACCCAAAAAGGAGATCCCCGGGGAGGAGCTTCCCGGCATCGAGACCCTGGCAGACACCTACGAAAGCCTTGAGGACCATCTCCTTAAACAACTGGACCTTGAGGAGATGGATGAAACGGAAAGGAAGATAGCCGAAACCCTGATATCGAACATAGATGATAGAGGATACCTGAAAAATTATGAACAGGTGAGCGAAGCCATCAGAAAAGAACTGAACGTCGACCAGAAGAAGATTGATGAGGTCCTCGGTATCATACAGGGCTTTGAACCGGAAGGCGTGGCCGCCAGGGACCTTAAGGAATGCCTGCTGATACAGGTAAAGGAGCACAACTTCGAAACTCCCCAGCTTGAGGAGATCCTGGAAAAAGCCATAAAGCACCACCTGGAAGATCTGGCACAAAAGGATTTTGACAGGATCTCAAAAGCCCTGGGCATCCCAAGAAGCGGCGCGGTGCAGCTGGCAGAATTCATAAAGAACAACCTCAATCCCAATCCCGGGACATCCTATTCGGAAAAAGAAAATTGCGTCATCCCTTCATTTTCCATAACAAAGGAAAAAGACGGCTACAAGGTGGTGAACCTGGAGAAAACATACGGACCGGTCATAAAGCTCAGCCCCACATACCAGAAAATGCTGATGGACAGGAACTCCGACGCCGAAAGCGTCAGGTTCCTCAAGGAAAAGCTCGAAGGGGCAAAGGAATTCCTGGAGAACCTGGAAAAGCGCCACAAGACCATGGAGGAGATCGTCAACCTGATAGTCGGCTCCCAGACCAGATATTTTGAGAGCGATTCCTCACAGCTTGAGCCCCTTATGCAGAAGGACATTGCAGAGAAGTTCGGCCTGCATCCTTCCACGATATCAAGGGCGGTGAACAATAAGTATTTGCAGACGCAGAAAGGCGTCGTTGCCCTTAAATATCTTTGCCCCAGGAACATAAAGGGACTCACCAGCCATAAGATACAAAAGCTTATCGAGGAGATCATAAGGTCGGAGGATAAAAAATCCCCTCTCAATGACGACCAGATAGCGGAAAGATTGAAAGGCGAAGGCATTCCCCTTAAACGAAGGACCGTGGCCCTTTACAGGCAAAAACTGGGATTTGAAATTTCTTCAAAAAGAGTGTCCGCCGGAGGCGGATCCGCCTAAGGCGGAAAATTCATTTTTAATGAAATTTCTGAAGAAAAGGGTCGATAACATAATGCAAGGAAACTGCAGAGGGGTTGCTGAGGCTCACGGTTATTAATAAAAATGACCGACGGAAAAGCAGATATACTAATAGTTGAAGACGAAAAGAGCGTAAGGGAAACCCTCGAGTACGCCCTCAAGGACAAATATAACCTCTATCTGGCATCCGATGGAAAAAAGGCACTGGAAACTATCGCGAAGCGCGGTGTTGACCTTATCCTTCTGGACCTGAGGCTCCCGGAAGTGAACGGAATGGACCTTCTCAAACAGATAAAAGACATGAACAAGAACATCCTTGTCATAATGCTGACAGCCGATAAAACCGTGGATTCAGCCGTTGCCGCGATGAAGCTTGGCGCATATGACTATGTCGTCAAGCCCTTTGACATCAACGAACTCTCCCTCTTGATCGAGAAAGCCCTTGAGAAAAGGACCCTTATACAGGAGAACATTTACCTGAAGACCGAGCTTGAGAAGACCGGGGGCTTTGAGAAGATAATCGGCAAATGCGAAAAGATAAAAAAGGTCTTTGAGCTTATAAAAAGCGTCGCAAAGGGCGATTCAACCATTTTGATAACCGGCGAGTCGGGGACAGGCAAGGAGCTTGTGGCAAGGGCGATACACAACCAGAGCAAGCGCACGAACAAGCTTTTCGTGCCGGTCAACTGCGCCGCCATACCGGAGAACCTGCTTGAATCCGAGCTTTTTGGTTACGAAAAAGGGGCGTTCACCGGAGCCTTTGAGCGGCACCTGGGAAAATTCGAGTTAGCCAATGGAGGCACGATATTCCTGGACGAGATAAGCACCATGCCACTGCCCATGCAGGCAAAGCTGCTAAGGGTATTGCAGGAGCGCTTCCTTGACAGGGTGGGCGGCACACATCAGATAGAGATCGACGTAAGGGTGATATCCGCTACCAACTCGGACCTGAAAATGGAAGTGGAGAACAAGAAATTCAGGAGTGACCTTTATTACAGGATAAACGTCATCCCCATTTATATCCCATCGCTCAGGGAAAGGGCAGAAGATATCCCGCTGCTCGTGAACCATTTCCTGGATAAATACAACAGGGAATTCGGCAAAAAGATACCCGGCATGTCAAAGGCGGCAATGCAGGCGCTTTCCTCGTACCCGTGGCCCGGCAACGTGAGGGAGCTGGAAAACCTCATCGAACGCCTTGTGGTGCTTAACGAGGACGGCGCGATCTCCAACGAACACCTGCCGCCGGAAATAGCAAAAAGCGAATATAAATTCAAGGATATCATCAAGGAACATACGGAAAAATTCGAAATGGCGTTCATAAAGCAAATAATCCAAAAGTCCAATCTTAACGACAGGCAGCTGAAAGCCCTGGAATTCGTAAAGAACACAGGAAAGATAACAAAACAGGGATATATCGAGCTTACCAACGCCCCGAAAACCACCGCATTCAGGGACCTAAGCAGCCTTGTTAAGCTTCACATCCTTGCATCCAGGGGTTCCGGCAAGAATTCTTATTACACCTTCGCAGAATAAGGTCCGCTTCGGACCGCATCCGGACCATAAAACGGACCGAAAGAACCTTTTCAAGCTTCCTTCCATCGTCATCTAAGCCAATAAGCTCGGCAAGAAAATTGCTATCTACTTTACACGGGAGCCAAAAGGGCTTAAAATCAAAAAGGAGTGATCAAAATGGCAAGACTTGAAAAGGCAAAGGTAACCGTAAAAGAGATTGACCCGAAGTTCCTATCCGTGATATTTGACAGGAAGACTTCAAAAGAGGCGCTCAAGGAAAAGGAAAGGTCCAAGCTGGAAGTATTCGAGCGGGGGCTGGCGAACGAGATCTCCACTTCCGACACTATCGAAAAAACAGTGGAAAAGATGGTAAAAATGGCCCTTGTGTGCGAATTCGGGGCGAGCCTTGTGACAAAAGCGGCCGCAAAACCAATGATAGAGGTGATATCCAGGGGGATCCTTTCCGACAGGGAGCTCAGAAGGTCCGCGTTAATAATAGCGGACATGTATGCGGGCAGGCAGAAAAAGTCCGTCTCAATTAGAGGCAATAGAAAGACGATAATGAATGGTTGAGAAAGCAGCTGTACTTGTTGTTGATGATGAGTTAAGCATAAGGGAATCCTTTTCGCTCATACTGGGGAAAGAATTCAAGGTCTCCACTGTGGCCTCCGGCGAAGCAGCCCTCAAGAAAATCATCGGCGAGAAAATAGATCTGGTCTACCTGGACATAAGGATGCCGGGACTCAACGGCATAGAAACCCTCAAACGAATAAAAGAGATCGATCCCGGCATAGAAGTGATAATGGTGACAGCGGTGAACGACGTGGGCAGCGCGGGATCCGCCATAAAGCTCGGCGCCAAGGAATACATCGTAAAACCGTTCGACGTCAACGATATCCTCAATAAGACCAGAAGCATGGTGATAAAGACCCAGACAAAAGCGATAAAGCCATCGGAAAAACAGGAACTGATCGGGACAAGCAGGTACATCGAGAACATAAAAAAGACAATTGAGGATGTGTCCGCAAAGGGAGTGAACCTGCTGATCACCGGGGAAAAAGGCCTGGAAGCCGAAGAGATAGCGGACATAATAAGCATCGACAGCGAGAGGCCGCTCCATGTCCTGAACATATCCGCCGGTCTCAAGGAACAGGACATCTTCGGATCCGAGAAAGGTTCCTTCACCGCCGCGTTCGAAAAACGGACCGGTATGCTTGAGGAAGCCAGCGGCGGCATACTTTTCCTGAGGAACATGGAGCTTCTTCCCATGGATCTGCAGCACAAGCTCGCCAGATCTCTCTCAAAGAAGGAGATCTCAAGGGAGGGTTCTTTTTCAACCATACCGGTGGACGTAATGGTGATCGCCGAAACGTCGGCGAACCTCAAGGCACTGATCAAGGAAAATGCTTTTGACCAGGAGCTTGGGAGTATCATCAACCAGTCAGCGATCGAGCTTCCCCCTTTAAGGCGGCGGGAAAGCGACATCCCTATCCTCCTAAGCCATTATATCGAGAAGTACGGCATCAAATACGGCAAAGGAATTAAGTTTTCGGAAGCAGCGATCAATATACTGGCAGGCTACCCCTGGCCCGGGAACATGTCCGAGATGAAGAATACCATAGAATCCCTCATACTTTCTTCAAGCGGGGAAGAGGTCTCCCCCGCCGATCTGCCCCTTGATGTTTTGACGGGAAGCGCCGCGGGTGAGCAGTTCGTTTCCCTTGATCAATTCCAGGACAAGCTTGAAAAAGCGCACATTTCGAACATATACGACCGGGCGGGGCACAGCATGGAAAAGGCCGCGAACATGCTGGGGATACCGCAAAAATCGCTTGAATCAAAACTGGAATCGATCAGATCCTGATGGACCGAAAAGCCCTCTTGATAGACCTGCTCATCTTTGACTTTGACGGAACTCTCGCGGATTCCATCCCCTCCGCGGTGGAAGCGATACAGAAGATGATAAAAGAGCTTGACCTGCCGTACAAGACAAGTGAGGAAATAAACAGGCACGTTGGCTACGGTGAGGTACATCTTGTCTCCGGCTCGATCGGTTCCAGAGAGCCGAAGCTCCTTAAGAAGGCAATGGAAGTCTATGAAAGCATCTATCTCAAGGAAGGTATCAAGAAGATCTCTTTATACCCTCATGTAAAAGAACTCCTTCAATATTTCAAGAAAAAGACAAAGCTCATACTTTCGAACAAAAAAGACGAATTCATCAAAAGGATCCTCGATGATCAGGGACTGACCGGATATTTCGCGGAGGTCCATGGCGGCGACACCGCCCCGTGCCTTAAGCCGGACCCCTGTGCCATAAACGGCATAATAGAAAAACACCGTGTTCCGAAGGAAAAGGTCATGTTCGTCGGCGACATGACGGTGGACATCGAGACCGGGAAGAGGGCAAATGTGCGCACGTGCGCCGTGTCTTATGGCTTTGACGGCAAGGACAAGCTGAAGAAGCACGATCCCGATTTTTTAATTGATGATCTCCTGGAGCTTAAGGGCCTGATAAGGTAACTGCCCAGAGTCGGAGTCGAACCGACATGACCTATTCGGTCATGGGATTTTAAGTCCCACGCGTCTACCAGTTCCGCCATCTGGGCATGAAGGCGGGCAATTCCGCCTGCCTGCCGGCAGGCAGGCCACTCAGGCTTGCGCTGAGCGCAGTCGAAGCGCCTAACGCACGAACTTTTTGTGCTTTATCCCCTCCTGCTTTTCCTGAAGGTTGCGCTTCAGGTCCAGCAGTTTTTCTTCGCTCTGTTTAAGGAACGCGGTCATTTTGTCCTCGAAGGAATTCGAGAACCTCTGGGGCTCCCTTTTTTCGTAATGCTTGACCTCGCGCTTTTCCAGCTGCTTTATGGAGAGATCGTACTTGCCGTCCTTTGTCACGCCTACCACCCTGACGCGCACCGTGTCCCCCACCTTCAAGAACTGATTTATGTCGGTGACATAAGTTGTGGCTATCTGGGAAATGTGTATAAGACCCACCCTGCCTTCCCCAAGGTCAACGAACGCTCCGAATTTAGTTATCCCCGTGACGCGCCCTTCCACAACGCTATCCACAGCGATAGGTTCCATTATCTCCCCTCCATTACTTTCTTTTCCTTTACTTCTCTATGACCTTGTAAGGGACTTCTCCGCGCTTTATCAGTCCCAGCTTTTCCCTGGCGACCTTTTCCACCTGAGAGCTCTTTGTAAGCGCGTTCATCCTCACCTTAAGGCCTGATTGCGTTGTTCTTTCCGTTTCAATGCCCTTCGTCAGCGCCCTCTTTTCCCCTTTAAGCTTATCGTTCTGGATTATATCACTTCTTATAAGCAGTAAAAAATAAATAATCACCAAAATGAACGCAACATACCCTGTTTTCTCCCTAAGAAATGTTGTAAAAAACACCTTTCCCCCTGAATTCCCCTTTTTTGCCAAGCTCTTCCTCTATCCTGAGCAACTGGTTATACTTTGCCACCCTGTCGGTCCTGCACAAAGATCCCGTCTTTATCTGCCCGGCGTTTGTCGCCACGACTATGTCGGCTATTGTGGTATCCTCGGTCTCCCCGGACCTGTGCGAGACGACCGCTGTATAATTCGCCTTCTTTGCCATATCTATTGCCGCCAGTGTCTCGGTCAATGTTCCGATCTGATTGACCTTTATTAATATTGAATTTGCGACGCCCATTTTTATTCCTTTTGCCAAATACTCGGTATTTGTGACAAAAATATCGTCACCAACCAGCTGAATCTTTTTCCCAAGTCGAGTTGTAAGGGTTTTCCATCCATCCCAGTCCCCTTCCGCCATCCCATCCTCGATCGATATTATCGGATATTTTTTCACCCAGTCCTCATAGAAGGCTGCCATCTGCTCCGGGGTCTTCGACGAGCCGTCGGATTTACTGAAAACGTACTTTCCGTCGGCAAAGAACTCACTTGCTGCAGGGTCAAGCGCCAGGTATACCTGCTCGCCGGCCCTGTATCCCGCTTTGGATATCGCCTCAAGGATCACCTCCATAGCTTCCTCGTTGCTCTTCAGGTTTGGCGCAAATCCGCCTTCATCTCCAACAGCGGTGTTATAACCCTTGCCCGAAAGCACCTTTTTAAGCGAGTGGAATATCTCAACACCGGCCCTCAGGGCTTCGCTGAATCTGGAAAAGCCGGCAGGCATTATCATGAATTCCTGAAGGTCCACATTGTTGTCAGCGTGTTTGCCGCCGTTCAAGATGTTCATCATCGGCACAGGAAGAAGTGTGGCCTTTGCGCCTCCCAGATATTTGAACAATGATTTTCCCTCGCTGGCCGCTGTCGCCTTTGCTGCCGCAAGAGATACGCCAAGTATGGCGTTCGCCCCAAGCTTGCTCTTGTTCTTAGTGCCGTCAAGCTTGATCATGAGGCTGTCGATAGCCTCCTGGTCCTTCGGGTCCATGCCTTTCACTTTTTCCGCGATGATATCATTAACATTGTTCACCGCTTTTGTGACACCCTTGCCCATATACCTGCTTTTATCGCCGTCTCTCAGCTCCACGGCCTCCGCCACACCGGTTGAAGCGCCAGAAGGCACTGCCGCCCTACCCAGGCTGCCGTCCGACAGCAGAACGTCCACCTCCACGGTGGGATTTCCCCTGGAATCCAATATTTCCCTTGCGTAAACAGACTTAATGCTGGCCAAAATTCATCACCCTTTCTAAAAACAGATTATATCATAAACTGTCACAGGCTCACAGAACCGCCGCCACGACCGCCCCCAGGGCCAGGAAGGGGGCAAAAGGGATATAATCCTCCCTCTTAAGACGTTTGAACAATATAAGTGTTATTGCGATCACGGATCCCAGTATCGATGACAGCGCGATGGAGAACATCATCTTTTCGAAACCCAGGAATGCGCCCAGCATTATCACAAGTTTTACATCCCCGTCCCCGAGAGCTTCCTTTTTAAGGACTATCCTTGCCACTACCTCAAGGCTTATCATGAAAAGAAAGCCAAAACATATCCCCAGCAGACTATCCGTGATATGCCCTCTCAACATTGAATAAGCAAGGCCTGCTGCGATCCCCATAAGGACCAAAAGATCGTGGATCACCAGATGTTCCAGATCAATGAAGGAGATCACGATAAGCAGCGAGATGAGTATTATCAAAGCCACAAAATCAAGCGAAAACCCCCATCTTAAATAAAAGATCAAAAATAGCAATGCAGTGAGCGCCTCAACAGCCGGATATCTCAAGGATATCTTCGCATTGCACGAGCGGCAGCGGCCGCGAAGGAACAAATAGCTCAACAAGGGGACCAGGTCATAAAAAACCAATCTCGCATGGCATTTGGGGCAATTAGAAGGAGGATAAAATATGGAGGCATCCTCAGGTATCCTGGATATGCAAACATTCAGAAAGCTTCCCGTCACAAGGCCGATGACGCCTATTATAATATATGTAAAGATTTCTACTTTAAAGCAGCCTCTTTTCCTTGCCCTGAAGTATGCAAAGCATCACTTCAGGGTTAAACCAGAAAAATTCCGTATTATGCTTTGCTCCATGGTTGATCCTGAAGCATGCAACAAAGTTTTGCTTCAGGATTGACATTGAACGTAAATAATAATATATTAGTGGATGGCACAAGTCAAATCCAACAGACCTGCCTGCCCGCCTGAGGCGGGCCTGCCGGCAGGCAAGGGCGGCAAGATTAATGAAAAAAATCCTGATCGTAGATGATGAGGAAAGCGTAAGGATCATATTGAAGCAAATGCTTGAGCAGGGCGGATATGAGGCTGATTCGGCAAGCAACGGAGAAGAAGCCCTGGAAATGCTCAAAAATATACCCTACGACATGCTCATCTCCGATATCAACATGCCGAAAATGGACGGCGTCGCCCTCCTGAAAAAATCGAAAGAGCTTTTCGCCGCAATGCCGGTTGTCTTCGTCACGGCTTACGGGAGAGACAAAATAATCATCGACGCCATGAGAACCGGGTTGGCGGATTTCATTGAAAAGCCTTTCAGGATCGACGAAGTATTGAGGATAGTAAAAGAGAACATATAATCTGAAAGAAGGGGAGCCGAACAATGCCTATCAAGAAAAGAAAGTCCCTGGGAGAAAGCCTGGTCGAACAGAAGACGATCACGGAGGACCAGCTTGTAACTGCCATAAAGGACAGCGAGAAAAGCTCGGAGCCGCTCAGAAAAGTGCTTGTGAAACTCGGCATGGTCTCGGAAGAGGACATATGCAACTTTTTTGAGGAACAGCTGGGGATCCCCCGGATTGACCTCCGCAATTACCTTATTGACCCGAAGATCCTCGCCATGATCCCGGAAACCCTGGCAAGGAAATATCTTCTTATCCCGCTTTTCAGGACAGGCGACACGCTCACCATCGCGACCGCAGATCCCCTCAACGTGGTGGCGCTTGATGAAGTAAGGATAAAAACAAAGAGCAATATCGAGCCTGCCGTGGCAACGGAAACCGAGATAAGGAACGCCATAAGCCAGTATTACGGTACGGGCGGCTCCATAGAGGACGTCATAAAAAGCATCGACGTGAAAGCGATGACGATGGAGGAGGAAAAGGAGGAGATAGAGCCGGACAAGCTGAGGAACATGGCCGAGGAAGCTCCCATAATAAAGCTGGTGAACCTGGTGATAATGCAGGCCATCAGGGACAAGGCTTCGGACATCCATGTGGAACCGGAAGAGGAATCACTAAAAGTAAGGTTCAGGATAGACGGCATACTCCATGACGTGTCCCTCATCCCCAAGCACCTGCAGGCTGCCGTGCTCTCGCGCATAAAGATAATGTCCGACCTGAACATCGCCACGAAAAGGATCCCCCAGGACGGAAGGTTCAGGATAAAATCTGAAGGGGGGCAGATCGACATGAGGGTCTCTTCCCTGCCCACAATATACGGCGAAAACATAGTGATGAGGCTCCTTGACACGAGCAGCATACTGATAGGGCTTGAGCAGCTGGGCTTTGACGAAAAGAACCTGGAACATTTCAAGGAGCTCATCGTCAAACCGCACGGCATAATACTCGTGACGGGGCCTACCGGATCGGGTAAGACGACATCCCTTTATTCCGCGCTTAACACGATAAACACTCCGGACAAGAACATCATAACGGTAGAGGACCCGGTGGAATACCAGCTTAAAGGTGTGCGGCAATCCCAGATAAACCCGAAAGCGGGGCTCACGTTCGCGAACGGACTGCGGTCAATATTGAGGCAGGATCCCGACGTGATAATGGTGGGAGAGATCAGGGACCTGGAAACCGCGGAGATAGCCATACAGGCGGCGCTCACCGGGCACCTGGTATTCTCCACCCTGCACACGAACGACGCGCCCAGCTCACTGACAAGACTAACAGACATGGGCGTTGAACCTTTCCTGATATCATCCTCAGTTATAGGTATCATTGCCCAAAGGCTCGTCAGGACGATATGCTCCTCCTGCAAGGAATCCTACGTCCCTTCCAATGAGGTGCTGAAAGATCTGACCGTTGCTCTTCCCGATACAAATCTTAAATTTTACAGGGGCAGAGGGTGCAAGGCCTGCAAAACCACGGGTTATAAAGGCAGGATGGGCATATTCGAGATGCTCGTGCTGAACGACAAGATCAGGGACATGATCCTTGCGAAAACCTCCAGCACCCAGATCAAGCACGCCGCTCAGGAGGCCGGCATGAGGACGCTCCGCGAAGACGGCGTGGCAAAGGTCCTTGCGGGGATCACCACTATAGACGAGGTCGTAAGAGTGACACAGACGGACTGATAAATGCCCACATACACCTACAAAGCAAGGGATGAATCCGGCAAACTTGTGTCCGGCTCGATGGACGCCGCGAACACCGACTCACTTGCCTCCAAACTCCAGAAGCTCAAGCTTACCATCATCACGGTAAAAGAAAAAACCGAAGGGTTCTCCCTGGAAGCGGTGGACAAGTTCCTGAGCAGGCTCACCAAGGTTAAAATAAACGACATAGTGATGTTCGATGTACAGCTTTCGAACATGATAAGCGCGGGGATATCCCTTCCCACAAGCCTTCTCACTCTTTCCGAGCAGATAGAGAACGTCAGGTTGAAGGAAGCCGTAAAAGAAGTTTACAGTGACATCAAGGGCGGCCTCACATTTTCGGACGCCTTAAAGAAGCACCCCGATATTTTCTCGACAATGTTCATCAATATGATCAATGCCGGTGAGGTGGCCGGAAACCTGGATGAGATATTGACCCGTCTTGCGAGCTTCGCCGAGCGCGACTCGGAACTGAAACAAAAGATCACTACCGCCATGTTCTATCCGCTTATACTTGCCACGGTCGGCGTGCTTGTCATTGTCCTGATCATCGTTACGATCCTTCCATCTTTCGCGAAAATATTCATAGACGCCAATGTGCCGCTTCCGCTTCCAACCATGGTACTATACAATGTAAACCTTTTCATAAGAGCCTACTGGAAGCACACGATCCTGACTGTCATTGGCGCGGTCCTTTTGTTCAACTGGTATAAAAAGACGCCTGCCGGGAAGCTCCATGTGGACAGGGCTTTGTTGATGATGCCGGTCACCGGTCAACTTGTGAGGCATTCCACCATCGCAAGGCTTGCAAGGACGCTGGCCTCCCTCATCTCTTCGGGCGTGCCAATGCTGCAGGCGCTTGACGTGACAGAAAAGACAATTGACAATGCGATAATTTCCAATGTGCTGAAGAACGTTTATTCATCCGTAAGCAAGGGCGAGTCGTTATCGGTACCTTTGAAGGAGAGCGGGGAATTCCCGCCGATGCCCGTTCACATGATAGCCGTTGGAGAAGAGACCGGCGCCCTGGACACCATGCTGAACAAGGTGGCGGATTTTTATGACCTGGCTACAGAATACAGCGTAAGGAGGCTCACTGCCCTTCTTGAGCCGATATTCCTGGTGGTGATCGGCGGCATGGTGGGCTTTATTTTTGCGTCCATCCTGTTGCCCATATTCCAGATGGTGAAAACGCTCAAGCATTAAGTATTTGCTTTTTGCCGTTATGGTTGTATAATCTTATCGATTTTAAGGGGAGATCAATGGATATTAATACTTTACTTAAGACAGTTATTGAAAGAGGCGCGTCCGACCTCATCATAGTCGCCAGTACTCCGCCCATGCTGAGGGTGAGCGGCGCTCTTTCCGCGGCGGACCCGAAACCACTCCCGGCCGATGAGGCAAAGACACTGATATACTCCATGCTGAACAAGGAACAGGTTGCGGCATTTGAAGGCACAAAAGAGCTTGACTGCAGCTATGAGCTGAAAGACATGGCAAGGTTCAGGGTGAACATCCACTACCAGAAAGGCACGGTGGCTGCCGCTCTCAGGCTTATCCCCACCGACATACCAACTCTTGAGGACCTGAGGCTCCCGAAAGTGCTTGCGGAACTTGCGAACCTGGAAAGAGGACTGGTGCTTGTTACGGGGCCCACGGGATCAGGGAAAACAACCACACAGGCCTGCATGGTGAACATTATAAACAACAACAGCAGCCGTCACATAATAACGATAGAGGATCCCATCGAGTACGTCCATTCCAACAAGAGAAGCATCATCGAGCAAAGAGAGGTGGGAATCGACACCAATTCATTCGATGCGGCGCTCAAGAGGGTGCTGCGCCAGAATCCCGATGTCATACTTGTGGGTGAAATGAGGGACCTGGAAACCATCCAGACGGCGCTCACCGCCGCGGAGACAGGCCACCTTGTCATCTCCACGCTGCACACCAACGACGCGGTGCAGGCCATCGACAGGATAGTGGATGTTTTCCCGCCGTACCAGCAGTCACAGGTAAGGATGCAGCTTTCGCTTTCTCTGCAGGGGATAGTCGCCCAGCAGCTTGTGCCCAAGGCCGACAAAAGGGGCCAGATAGTGGCCACCGAGATCCTTCTGGCAACTTCGGCAGTAAGGAACCTCATAAGAAAATCCGCTTCCCAGGAGATCTATTCCATGCTTGATATAGGCGCCAAGTACGGCATGCAGGGCATGGACACATGCCTGAAAAACCTTTACCAGAGCAAGATAATAAGCTATGATGACGCTCTGGCGCACGCGATAAACCAGGAACATTTTGAAAAGATAGTAAGCTGATCCTGTGATATAATATGATCTCGACATAAAGTCGAATCAAATGACAAAAAGAAGGAGGTGAACAAATGAGAAAGAGCAAAGGCTTTACACTTATCGAACTCCTCATAGTCATGGCCGTTATAGCGATATTGATCGCGATAGCGATACCAAGCTTTAGAGGCATGCAGAACGAAGCAAGGAAGACCAAGGCACAGGGTGACGTCAGGGTTGTAAAGATCGCGGTGGAATCTTACTACAAGAACCACAACAACGAATATCCCGCGGCCGCAAATTACCAGGCGACACTTCTTGCCGCTTCGCCAAGGATCCTTGAAAGCAATCTATATGATCCGTTCGGCCTAACTTCAACGACAGCATATGTATATGCTCTTGGCACTGGATCAACCGGCGTTTCCGATGCAAAGTATTATATTATTTACTCGGTGGGCCCGGGCGGGGCTGGAAGTGCTGCAGTTGACAACGCAACAGGCGTTGTAACCGTAAGCTCAGCAGACGCAGGCGCTATATGGGACAGCAACGGTCATCTATGATGAATTGATGTCTTTAAAGACAAGTTGATCTAACGTTAAGAAAGGCCTCGACTAGTCGGGGCCTTTTTTTTATCCTCACCCCGTCTCGCTGTCGCTCGCCACCCCTCTCCATTACATGGAGAGGGATGTCCGAAGGACAGGGTGAGGAGAGGCGTGCAGGGGTAATGCTTTTATGCTATCATTTCATCTATGAAATCCAAAGGCACGCCCCGAGTAAAATCGAGGGGTTTTACGTTTATGGAAGTTCTGATGGTGCTGATATTCATCGCCGCGGTGCTCGTTCCTCTCCTTCAGGTCTTTTCAGCCGGCGTGCTCGTGAGCGGCGAAGCGAAAGACTCGAACACCGCCATCATACTCGCCCAAAGGAAGATCGAGGAACTCAGGAATTCCGCGTATACTTCCATAAGCAGCGAGGCAAAGGCAGCTGTCACGGCTTATCCGGCCTACAAGAGCCAGGTCGTCGTGAACACGCCAAGCACGAACCTCAAAGATGTTACCGTTATTGTCTTCTGGTCCCACGGGGCAGGAAATGAGATAAGCGTTTCCCTTGAAACTTATGTCGCGAATTTTTAATAAATTTTCACGGGGTTATACCCTTTTGGAACTGATAATTTCCATGGCGGTGATGACGTTCGCCATGGTGGTGATTTTCTATGCCTTCTCCGTCTCCATGCGCATTCTCTCGGAAGAAATGATAGAATCCGACGTCTCGCTGGAAACGCACAAGGCTGTTGAGAGAATGGTGAGCGAGCTGAGGAACAGCCTTGAGATAGTGTCGGGGGGGAGCACAAGCATCATTTTCTGGTACCGGGACACCAATGGCGACACCACCAGGGAAGCGGATGAAACGGTTTCATACTACTGGACCGCAGGCACTGTAGAAGCCCTCTTCAGGCAGCAGGGCAGCTCAACCATCAGGGAGGCAAGCGGCATAATAAATTTTTCGCTTACTTACGACAATCCCTCAAGCATAAAACTGATAAAGATCCTCATAACCGCCAAAAAAGGCGGCACATTAGGGACGCTTGAGTCTAGTGTCAAGTCCAGGAACTTGTGATATAATCTGGCCGTGGCAGTAAGTAATATGGCCATCGGCCTGGATATAGGCGATAAATCGATAAAGCTTGTAAAGATCAAGCAGACCGACAGCACTTTTTCGCTCTTAAGTTACGCTGTGCGTGATATCCCGCCCTCGGACAACAAGGTTAAAACCACAGCGGATATCCTCAAGGAAATGTTCAAGGGCGAAAAGCCCGAAACAGAGGTCTATGCCGCCGCTTTTGGCGCGAACGTCAGCTTAAAACGCATCACCATCCCGATAATGCCGGACAACGAGATAATCGATGCCATAAAATGGGAAGCAAAGAACCTGGCACCCTTCCCCATTGAGAACGCCGTTTTCGATTACTACAAGATCGGGAAATCCAATGAAAAAGCCGCCGAAAAATACGACATAATGTTCGCGGTCGCCGGTGAAGAGCTTCTTAATTTCCTGAGAGCGGTCTCAAAGGAAGCCGGCATAAAATTCTCCGGCATATCCCTCATCCCCCTTGCCCTTTACAGCATATTAAGCCAGGGCAAAAGATTTGATGAAAATAAGGTCGTTGCAATAATCGACATCGGCGCCGAGGCCGCGAGCATCAACCTCTTTAAGGGGAATATCCTGCAGTTCACAAGGGAAATAACCGTTGCGGGGGAATCGCTCACAAAAGCGATGACCGGGCTCCTTGTGGCGGACCACTGGCAGCTCAACCTTACCTATGAACAGGCTGAGGAAATAAAAATGAAGTTCGGCATCCCGAAAAAAGACACTACAGAGACCACGGACAGCGGCATCCCGCTGATACATATATATGAAATGATGGCTCCCACGCTTAGAAGACTGCAGAACGAGATCCTTCGTTCATTTGATTATTACAAGGAGGAGTTCAGGGAAGAAAAGATCGACAGCATATACCTGACGGGCGGCTCTTCAAGCCTTAAGAACCTGGAAGATCACCTCTCCAACGCTCTCGGCACAAAAGTAGAGACAATAAACCCGCTAGAGAACGTTACGGTGGATCCTTCCGCCGGACTGGACCAAAGCCAGATAAAGGACATGCAGCCCAGGCTTGCCCTTGCGATGGGGCTGGCCATTGAAAAGGCCGCAAAAATAAATTTCCAGAAAGCCAAAGAAAAGCCCTCGAAAGCGAAATTAAGTTTAAATATAGAAGGGATTCTCAAGGACTTCAAGATCCCGGTCAACGTCAACGTGGCGGCGATCGCCGGGGTGGCTGTGATCGCACTGGCTATTTTTTACAATATTTATCTTGTAAACGAAAAGAACCATTACAGGACGGAGCTTGCCTCAAAACAGCTTTTGCTTACCGATATCAACGCGCTGATAGAAAAAAGGACGATCCTGGACCAGATATCAAGGGAAGAAAGCCACGTGAGGGAAACACTTTCGCAGATAACGGTGGCTCTCCCCGACGGGATAAAGCTTACCGATCTCGTATATGACAACGGGAAGCACCAAATATGGCTTGGAGGCGAGGCCGATAACACAAGGTCCGTCGGAAAGCTCCTGAAAAACCTTGAGGATTCCTCGAATTTCAAGAGGACGGTCCTCATAGAAGCGCGCAGGGCAGTGATCGAGAACGTGCAAAAGATACTTTTCAGGATAACTTTTAACTTAACATAGGGGCATAAATGAACATGAACGAAATGTTGGCTAAGTTCCAGAATCTGATAATCGGCGTACTCGCCATACTTATCCTTGCATACGGGGTCAATACTTATATCTATAAACCGAAGATAAAAGAGATCAAAAGCCTCAAAAGTTCGCTTAAAATGATAGACACCGAGATAAAGGGGATCCCCGGCGGTGAAATGCTCCTTAAGGATACGCCGGCCGCAAGGGCAATGATAAAAAATGAGCTTGACGAGATCTCGGGCAAGATCCCTACGGAGAAACAGACGCCGTATCTCATCAATAATTTCATATCAATAGTTGGCAAAGGTTTAAATATAGATTATAATCTTATCCAGCCCGGGGACCTGAGTCCGGAGAATAAGTACAAAAGGCTTCCCCTCAGGGTGGAATTCGAAGGAGCCTATGTAGACCTGAACGCTTATCTGGCCCAGCTGAAGAAGCTCCCGGCAACGATCAGGGTGGATAACATGGACCTGCACAAGCTTTCCGGCACAAGGAAGCTTGGGATCAGGATGCTGCTTTCGGCTTTCGTGATGCCGGGAGGGGCGGAAAAACCGGCCGGCAAACCGAAGGAGTATTATACTTTTTACGATCCCTTTTACCTGCAAAGGGCGAAGGGGCAGTCGGCAAGGCCGAAAAGTGCGGTATCCGGACTTGTTTATTCGGGATACTGGATGGGCAGGGATTTAAAAGCTATAATAAACGATGAAATAGTGAGCGCGGGTCAGAATTTCAAAGGGTTCGAGGTAGTAAGGATCTACAAGGACAGGGTCATATTGAAGAAAGATAATGTCTCTTATGAGCTGCCTCTGGGGGGGAAATAATTGAGGATAGTTTTAATATGCCTTCTGGTTCTTTCTGCTCTGTCGGCCGACGTTGTGTCCGCGGCCAAGACCGGCACAACAAAGGTATCAACTTCCCAGGCAACAGCCTCAACAAAGGAAGCCGCCCCGATGACGAACGCCCAAAGGGCGCAGGCTTACTTTGCGCAGGGATATCTTTATTACCTTGAGGGAAGCTACAAGGAAGCCATCCCGGAATTCGTAAAATCACTTAAATTCGATCCGAAGTTGGTAAAGTCCCGCTACTGGATGGGAAAAACCTATTACAAGCTTGAGCAGTATAAAAGCACCGTCAATCAATGCGATGCCGCCCTGGTGATCGAGCCAAAGAATAAAAATGTGCTGTCGCTGAAAGAACGGGCGCTCGCTAAGCTTACGACTCCGGCTAAACCAACGACTCCAGCTAAACCAAAGGCAGTAAGGATCACATCACCCGCGACAGCTGAAACAAAAGTGACCAGTCCAAAAGCCAGTATTGTAACAGCCGAGGTCAAGGCACCAGTAGCTACGCCTGTTCCTGCGCCAAAAGTAACAAAAGAGCCTGTAAAAGCAGTTCCGAAGCCGGCAAGAGCCGCCGGGCCCCGTCTTTTATCCATGGACCTGAGAAATGTTGACATAAGCTCCGTGCTCCAGGTCTTTTCCAGGGAAACGGGGATCAGCGTTATCGCCGGCAAGGACGTCTACGGCAAAGTCACGGTAGTGCTAAACAACGTCACTCCGGATGAAGCTCTGGACATGATCCTTAAATCGAACGGATACACCTACACAAGGGTCGGGAATATTGTGCAGGTATTTTCGTCCGGGGAACCCGCAAGGGTGGAGGAGCTCCCGGGAGGGCTTTTTGTAAGGACTTTCATAATAAACTACATCGGCCCTGATGAACTTAAAGAGACCCTGATGAAGCTCATGCCAGAGAACGCGAACATCTACACCACAAAAGGAAGCAAGACCGTCGTGATAAAAGGGATGGCAAATGACATCAGAAGAGCGGAGATACTCATAAGGAACCTGGATATCCCGCCGCGTCAGGTGATGGTAGAGGCAAAAATAGTGGAGGTTTCCCTTAATGAGACCCAGTCGCTTGGCACTAACCTTACCTGGACAAATCCTGATAACGCCACAGAAGTGGGCCAGACCACGGGGCTGGCGAACCCCTCCACCGCGACCGGCGCGACCGGCCTTTATTATACGGTCACGAACCAGAATCCCGCACGTCTTGTTGAAGCGCTTGCCACCAGGACCGGATTTAACGTGTTGTCCAGCCCCAAGGTAATGGCGCTTAACGAACAAAAAGCGGAGATAATAACAGGTTCAAGGCTGGGATATAAGGTCAAGACGACCACAACTACAGGCATGGTGGAAAGCGTGGAATTCCTGGATGTGGGCACAAAGCTTGTGATAACTCCAAGCATAAAAAGCGACGGCTTCATCATTATGGACATCCACCCCGAGATCAGCGAAGGCGCCATCGTGAACGACCTGCCTCAGAAGCAATCAACGGAAACCACAACCCAGCTGATCGTAAAGGACGGCCAAACCATAGTCATCGGCGGCCTTGTAAGGGATACCTCAAAGAAAGAAGTGAAGGGCATACCCATACTGATGGATATATGGCTCATAGGTTCCTTCCTTAGAAGGACAGAAATTACCACGGAAAAGAAGGAAGTTATAGTTCTTATCACTCCCCATATCGTGACCCAAAAGTTCATGACAGAAATGGAAGGCAAAATGAACGATGTAGAAAAACAGAGAAAAGATATCACCCCGTCAATGCCGCTGGACCTAGCCAGGTAATCAACATTTCGATCCTATAATTTCGGGATAGATTCAAGAAGAAGTTTTGTGTATGAATGCTGGGGATCCTTATATACTTCTGTTACACTTCCGGTCTCAACTATATTCCCGCTGCGCATCACCGCCACCCTGTCGCACATGTACCTGATGACGGAGAGATCGTGGGCTATGAACAAAAGCGTCAGGTTCAGGCGGGACCTGAGGTCCTTTAAAAGCTTCAATACCCCCACTTGCACCGTCATGTCGAGCGACGAGACCGGCTCATCAAGCACTATGAACTTCGGCTCTATGCTTATCGCCCTGGCTATCCCGATCCTCTGGCGCTCGCCGCCCGAAAGTTCATGCGGGAACTTGCCCAGGTATGATTCATCAAGCTCCACGTCGCGCAAAAGCTGAACTACGTCCTTTTTTACGCCATGGATATCCAATGGCTCTTTCAGTATCGCCTTTATCTTCATCCTTGGATTGAGGGAAGTCCACGGATTCTGGAAGACTATCTGATAATCTTTCCTTGAGAAGCCCCCTTCATAAACGATCTCACCCTCGGAAGCGGTTATAAGCTTGAGGATTATCCTGGCCAGGGTGGTTTTTCCCGAGCCGGATTCCCCCACCAGTCCGAACGATTCGCCCTTTTCAACGTGGAAATTGACATCGTCCAGGGCTTTTACATGCCCAAATTGCTTGGAAACGCTATTGACTTCTATTAGCTTCAAGATTTATCTCCTTGTATGAGCTGACCAGCTTCGCGGTATACGGATCCTTCGGACTGTTGATTATCTCGGCAGAGCTTCCTTCTTCCACTATGCGCCCCGCCTGCATTACATATATCCTGCTGCAAAGCCCCGCAACAAGAGCGATATTGTGAGAGATAAAAAGCATCGTGGTCTTAAGCTCCTTCAATAGCTCGAGTATCGCCTTCTGCATCGTCACGTCAAGTGCCGTGGTCGGTTCATCGGCGATCAAAAGCTTGGGATTCATCGCATACGCCATGGCTACAGAGACCCGCTGCCTCATTCCCCCGCTGAACTGGTGCGGATAGTCCCTTGCGCGCTGCTTCGGGTCTTTAATATGGACCAGGTCCAGGAGCTCGGCCGCCTTTTGCCATGACTGACGCCTTGATGACCCTTTGTGGTACCTGAACACTTCCGCGATCTGGTCCCCTACCCTGAAGACCGGGTTCAGCGATGAGAACGGGTCCTGGAATACCATCGAGATTTCCTCTCCCCTCACTTTTTGCATTTCTTTTTCATGGATATTAAGCAGGTTCCTGCCCCTCCACCTGATCTCCCCGTATATACTGCCAGGCGGGTCTATCAGCCGCATTATCGAGAGAGCAAGTGTTGATTTGCCGCAGCCTGACTCTCCGACCAGACCGACGATCTCGCCTTCGTTGACTGTCAGGCCCACGTTCTCCACGGCTTTCACTATTTTATCTTTTGCATGATAATGGACCGACAGTTTCACGATCTCTAAAAGTTTTTCCATCTCTATTCCTTTGGATTCAACCTCTCTCTTAACGCTTCGCCCACAAAATACAGCGAAAGCACCGCCATTACGATGAACAAGCCGGGAATTATCGCCATCCACGGGGCATCCAGCAAATATGTTTGCGAATCCATCAACATATTGCCCCAGCTGGGTGTTGGCGGCTGAACTCCAAGGCCCAAAAAGCTTAATGCCGATTCCGTAAGGATCGCCCCCGCCATGCCAAGGGTTGCGGCAACGATTATCGGCGCGAGTGAATTCGGAAGTATGTGCCTGAATATTATCCTCATGTTACTTGCGCCGATCGCTCTGGCGGCTTCCACGAATTCCCGCTCTTTGAGAGCTAAAAATTCGCCTCTCACAAGCCTTGCTATCCCCATCCATGAGGTTGCGCCGATCACGATCATGACGTTGTATATATTCGGCGTCAGCATCGACTGTATCGCCAGGATCAGGAATATTGACGGGAACGACAGCATGACATCCGTGAACCTCATTATTATTTCATCGAGTATTCCCCCGTAATATCCGGAGATCGCCCCGATCAAGATGCCTATGGTAAGCGCGACGAGGACTGCCACCACCGCGACAGAAAGCGATATGCGGCCTCCGTAAAGGACGCGGCTCAATATATCGCGGCCAAGGTCATCGGTGCCAAAGAAATGCTTTACCGTCGGACGCTGGATCTCATTCTCCATTATCTCGCTTGGATCGTAGGGCGCAATGACAGGCGCAAGCACCGCCGCAATGGAAAGCGAGCACAATATTATCAAACCGAATAAAGCTAATTTATTCCTTTTTAGCATAACGTATCCTCGGGTCGACGATCGCGTAACCCACATCAGCCAACAGATTCCCAAGCACTATCAGGACTGCCGTAAATATCGTGATCCCCATTATGACCGGGTAGTTCCTCGAAAAGATCGCGGATACGCCAAGCCTGCCCATTCCCGGCCATGCGAATATCGTCTCGATAATGAACGCGCCGCCGAAAAGATCTGGAAGAGTTAGCCCCAGCAGCGTGACTATCGGGATCAAAGCGTTCCTTAAAGCATGCTTGTATATGACCACGCGCTCAGGCAAACCTTTTGCCCTGGCAACTTTAATATATTCCTGGTTCAATACTTCCAGCATGCTCGCTCTCTGATATCTGGTTATCCCCGCAAGACCTGAGATCACCATTGTTGCGCATGGAAGCACGATATTCCCGAAAGGCGGGAACCATTCAAGTTTTAGCGAAAATATGAGCATCAAGACAAGCGCCAGCCAGAATGAGGGTATGGACATGAAAACAAAAGAAACTATGGTGAAGGCATTATCAAAGACCGATCCCTTTCTGACCGCCGAGATCACGCCGGCAGGTATCGATATCAGGAGAATAAGGAAGAAAGACAGTCCCATTAAAAGGACCGTTGCAGGCAGCCGCTCGAATATTTCCTCCACCACAGGTTTGCCGGAAATATATGAAGTGCCAAAGTCCAATTTTGCGGCATTCTTGAGCCATAAGAAGTACTGAACGGGCACAGGCTTGTCCAGTCCCCAGTTGGCGCGGATCCTGATAAGTTCCTCCGGCTTTACGTTAGGATCGGCATACAAGGCAGTCGGATCGCCGGGAGCAAGGTGCATCACGAAGAAAGTTATGATAGTTATACCGATAAGCAATGGTATTAGCTGTAATAATCTCTTGAATATATATCTTGTCATTTCTTTATGTATACCTTTTCGATATCCAGGAATAACCCCGCCGGCCCCGGCTCCGAAAGCCCCCCTACCCTGCCGCGAACGCCGGTCAAGACCTGCGGATACCAGAGGAATATGTATGGGGCGTCTTTTGTGATCTCCTTGTACATTTTTGTATATATCTTTTTCCTGCCTGCTTTCGACTGCTCTGCCCTGCCCGCTTCAAGAAGCCTGTCAACTTCCGTGTTGTCATAGCCGATAAAGTTAAGGCCGCCCGGATACTGGCTTGAATGCCAGATCAAGTAGCCGTCGGGATCAACGCCAAGCGACCAGCCGATTATGACGGCATCATAATCCTTCGGGTCCTTCCGTGCGTTTATTATCTTGAGCAGTGCGCTCCATTCCAGGATCCTGATGTTCATCTTTACGCCGATCTTCTTGAATTGCTGCTGTAGTATCGTCGCGGCTTTTTCCCTGTCCTTGTTACCGTGATTGACCAGGACGGTGAATCCCAGGTCTTTAACGCCCGCTTCCTTCAATAATTCTTTTGCCTTTTGCGGATCATATTCATATTTATGAACATCGTCCGAATATGCCCACGATATCGGCGCGCTTGGAGCATAAGCCGGTGATGCGTAACCCAAAAAGATCAGGCCGATCAGCTGTTTTCGGTTGACCGCATACGACAGAGCCTGCCTTACCCTGACATCCGAAAACATTGGTGACCTCAAATTGAACCCAAAATATGTATATAAGAGGGCGTCGTACTTGAAGAGGTTAATGCCTTTCATTTTATGGAAGTCCTTCGCGGGGATGCCCGTTGAATCGATCTCGCCTGACTTTAATGCAACCAAAGCCGTATTCTCATCCGGAATTATCTTGAACAATATTTCCTTCAATAACGGAGCCCCGCCGTAATAATCCGCATTCCTCCTGACAAGCACATGGTCGCCAGTTTTGTATTCGACGAACTTGAACGGCCCGGTCCCGACCGGATGCATATTGAAACTTGCCATGTCGAGTTCTTTCCCTTCAAGCAAGTGTTTTGGCAATATCCCCATTCCAGCCGATACCAGAAATGGGGAAAATGGCTTTGGAAGGGTGGCCTTGATGGTATACCTGTCAACGACCCTGAACTTGATCGGTTTGCCGTCGATAATATAATCGCCGCGGCGCACTGAATTGATCTTTGGATCGAGTATGGTATCGAACGTGAACTTGACATCATCTGCGGTGAACTTCCTGCCGTCGTGCCAGTAAACGTCTTTTCTCAGGTTGAAAGTCCATACAAGGCCGTTCTTGGAAACCTTCCAGGATTTGGCGAGATCAGGCACAAAATCAAGGTTTTTATCAACTTTTACAAGGCCGCTGAATATCACTCCCTCGATAGCTGAGGATGTTGTGTCAGTTGAAAGGATCGGGTTCATTACGGAAACTTCCCCGCCAAGGGAAAGGACAAGCCTGCCATTGGGATCATAGTCGAGAGCAAAAACGATGCCTGAAACCAGGAGGAAAATAAATAAAGATCGAAGAAAAATCTTAACCATTTATTGGGCATATTATATCATTAAATATTGAAATTTTTCCTTATATTTCTCGATAAACTAATAGAATTATCATATAAATAATTAAGGATAAACTATGTCAATATCAAAAACAGGGATTGCGTTATGTCCGCATAAAATATCGAAAAAGGGTGATATGCTCCCTTATCCCGATCACATACATGTAAGGGATTCCCGGCCATCAGTACAAGGATGCCTTAAAAGTAACGATCTTCTGGATATCCACCGGGAATGGCGAAGCAGGGGACTGGATATCGCGCATCAAGGCATAAGCCGTTTATCCCGCGATGTTGAACTTGGCGATCATGTCTGTTCTTTTTCGATGGAACTTTTTAACCTTCATTTTCCAGGTAATAGTCAATTGAGGGTCGGCTATGCTAATTCGCTTCTCGGCCCTCACGGGCTCCCGCACTTCTGGATGCTTCTTGATTCCGGTCTGCTGAGCGGTTTTTTAAAGGCGAGTTATTACCTGACAAAAAGTCATCTGGAAGGATTCCGTGTTCCCGCCTCCACCCAAAAAGCGTTCGAAGATATGGATCCGGATGTTAAGAAAATGTTCGGATATTCACCCTATCATGACTGGTACAACATTATGATAGCTTTTGCACAGCTGGAGATCGCTCAACATCAGGGAAAGCTTGATGAATTGAGAGGCATTAAGGGATTGATCAGATTGTCGGAACTGACGCAGATCTCCTCCACAGTAATGCTCCTAACCGCCGTCTCATCGCTTGACAATGATTTTGAACTTAAATATCCATGGATAAAGGTTCCTATCCCTGATATCAGTGAATTCCTTTCCAACTCAGAAGATATCATGCCATTCTCGGAAATAATGGAGAAAGCTAAAGGCCGCATCAGCATGGAATCTTTAATAAACTATTTTATTGGCAAGCCAAAGGAAGAATACCAGAAATTGCCGGAAATATTATCTACGGGAAAACTCCCAAAGGGACTTTCCTTGATCGCCGGTCAGCCAATTGATGGGACGGCTGCTACAAAAGAAAAATGGGATACGATCAAATCATTGAAAGACCTTCCCTCCGCGCTCCTTGATTTTGCTGCAAGAAAAGGCATAAAGATCAGCGATATCGAGGGCCAATTGATCGGAAAATCCATAAGGGAAGCATGGAAACTGGTCAAGGATCTAGCCATTAAAAAGGCCTTAAAATCGCCTGCAGCTGCGCAACCTGAAGTGAAAAAACCGGAAGTGATAGCTGAACCAGGAGATCCCCGATTAAAGGTAGTCATGGACCTATTAAAAACGAGAGCGAACTGGAATAAATACAGAGGCGATATAAGCCAGGCAATATTTGCAAAAGATGCGGGGTTTTCGGATCTTGATGAATTCTATGAGTTTCTTAACAGTCATTATATTGCCAGAAGACTTAGCTACACGCGCACGCATATCCATAAATTGGACAAAGTGATCGCTTTCTGGCCGGAACTGATAACATGGGCAAGAAAGACCAAATATCCCATAGCAAATCTGGGCGAGCTCTTCAATGGGAAAACAAAAGCGGAATGCAGGGCCATATTTAATAAACGACAGAAGGATTTTCAGAAAAAAGAGGCAGAGAGGTTGGCTAAAAAAGAAAAGGCCGTTAAAGAAGCGGCGGCAAAGGGGATAGCCCCTGCCCCGGTAACCAAACCGCAAGAAAAGAAGACGACCAGGAAAAGGATATATTCTACACATAATACCGCTGCGATCGACGACTATTTTGGATTCCAGCATTGGATAAGGGATAACAAAGTAAGGCCGGATGAACTTGAACTTAACCTTGTAGATTTTATAGACACTTATGGGAACATGTCTTCTGAAGAGAGATCAAAAGCGATCGAAAAGTTGAAAAAACGGATCCTTCAAGCTAGGGAAAATAAATATGGCAATAAGAAATCTTAATACTTCAAACAGGGCTTTTCCGCTTGAATATCGGGTCGGGAAAATAGGCGACCCGCATCCTTATCCCGATCTTCAGAAAGTCAGCTTTCAGAGGCCCGGGAGAAAGGATCTTCTGGGAACAGCCGACACTTCATTCATAATCGAAAGAGCTTATCGATACGGCCTTAATATCGATCCTGCCAAAGTTAAACCGATCTCCCTTGATTTCTGTTCGGAAGCTTTTCAGGGGAATTTGTCGATGGTCTTTGACCTGCCTGCACTGCTGAACGTAAAAGGAAGCGCCCTTCTTAAAGCCGGGGTCGTCAGCCCATTCAAGGGCAAGCCGGGCCTGGCTTTCATGTGCGCGGCAGCCGACCTTGCCTTAAATACCGGCGCCATGAACGCAAGCGAAAGCATGAGGATGTATGTTTTTAACGGAACAAGGGTCGCCTCAACTCTTGCTACTCTTCAGGATAGGCTTCCAAAAGAGATAATGACATCCCTTGGCCATATGTCCCTCTTCGACTGGTCCCATATATTGCTGATATTCGCGCATGTTGAGATAGCAAGGGGTCTTGGAAGATCAAATGAACTTAAAGGCGACGCGAACATGCTCAAGTTAACGGACGTGGCAGAGATCTCTAATTTCAGTTATCTTAATATTGCTTTGTCCGCCCTTGGACTTTCCGAGGAACTTGGCTATCGTAACTTCATCTTGCCTGTGGCCTCATTAAGACCATTCTTCCCCGAACTTATCAACTGGATGGATAGAACAGGATTCTCCGTCAACAAGCTCTATTCTTTAATGAAAGGCGAGACGCCGGAACAATGCTTCAGGATATTTGAGCGGTTGCGGAACACGCCCATGGAAAAACTGATGCCTCCTGCTTCTCATTCAACAAAGGATCATTCTGGCCGCATGCCAATAAACCCGAGGACCTCCATTGAGAATTATCATGATACTCCGAAAGGAAAATGGCTGCGAAAGGCGGGAAAATTCTCCGATCCATTCAAGGCCATAAGATGGATACTGGAAAACAAGCCGGAAGATGAGACGCTTCCCCTTGTATCGCTTATGAGGGCGATGTCGCGTATCAATAAAAGCGTCGCGCAAAATTTCGGGGACTGGAAAAATTATGGGGCCGCCTGCGCGTTCCTTATGAAGAATGATGATGCCAGAAGGGAACTTAGCAATACGGCCGCGGATCTGCGCAGGAGCAAGACGCCCGTAACCGTCCATAACCTGCTTAGTCGGATCGACCGCGATAAGTTCACGAAAACCAGAGGAGATTTTGGAAGTATTTCAGCAGCATACCTTTATATGGCAGTAAGGTCGTATGTTGCTCTTGAAAATTTCTTCGGAAATATCTGATTAATTTCTGAAGCTTGGAGAAGGAGAACCATGGTAATTGGAGCCACAATAACTGGAAGGGTAACAAAGACACCTTCGATCCGCAGGCATACCAACGGATCCTGCCTCAGAAATGAGGAAGTGTTTTACCTGTGGAAGAGATGGTATAACTACGGCCTTGGGATAAAACCCGCCGGAAATGAAACTTTCATTGTAAAAAGGAACGGCTCATCAAAGCATATACTGGTCGATCTTTCTCCGCTTAATGCGCCCGGCTGTGACCTTGCGGCCAATGAAATAGCAGAAAGTCCGCTCAAAGGCCCCGACGCTCTGTCCCACTTTTGCCTGCTGCTATCCGCCGCTGTTGAAACCGACGCAATAAGAACGAATGAATTCCTGTCCACCATGGTCTTTTCGGGTATAAGGGTCGCTCCCGATACTTTGCAGCTTTACGCCAAGATCCACCCTGATATAAGGAAGAATTTGGATTACAGGGCCTGCCATGACTGGGCAGGTATTTTAGGAACTAACGGAAAACGCGATCCTGGGAAGACTTTCATTGCAATTAAAGCCCTAAAAAAGCCGATAATTGAAAACGTCCCCTCCTCCAAGGAAGAGGTAAGACCAACCGTAACAGTTAAAAAGAACGCGCCTGCTCGCTTCCACCAATACGCCGATGAATATGCAAATAGCGAGAGGGGAGATTGGCTGCGGAAAGCCAAAGGAAAAGATGTTGAAGACGCCTATGACATGATAGATTGGCTCGCCAAAAATATGCCGAAAGATGATCCGCAGTCGATGAGTTTTCTGACGCAATCCCTTGCGATCATCAACATAACTGTCCGCGACCATCAAAAGAGCAGGCAGTTTTATGCCGGCGCGTACGATTACTTCATGAGCGAAGAAGGCGCATGGCTGGATGGCGGCAAAGACAAGGTGTTCGAAGATCCGAACGACCTGATACGCTGGATAGCGCGCAACAAACCTGATGACGAAGGTAACTCCCTTGCATACCTGAGCCTGGCCCTCAGCTTTTGCAACGAATCCGTCAGAAAACATTTGCCCTGCCTTCTAAGGTATGTTGCCGCATATTCTTATATAATAAGCGAAAAGGGAAAATGGCTTAAAGAAGCAATGGATATCGCCTTCAAAAATCCGCGCCTTCTGGTGGAATGGATCGAAAAGCACAGGCCAAAGGGAGAAACCAATTCTTTAAGTTATCTCGTTCAAGCATTGGGCATTGTTAATAAATCCGTGGCAAAGGACATTTCTTCGTTCCAGTGGTTCGCAACCGGATACAGCTATATTCATAGCAAAGAAGGCGAATGGCTCAGAAAAGCCATAAATATCAGGTTCGAAGATCAGTTTCATTTAATAAGATGGTTAATTGCCAAGAAACCAAAAGACGAGACGAACACTCTCGGCTACCTTGCAAACGTCCTATGCACAGAGAATATTTACCTTGAAAAGAAGCGCCAGACATTCATAACAGCTGCCGCAGCTTATGATTACATCGGAAAGAGCGAATCGGCGAGACGGGAATTGAACAGAGCTTACAGGGAACTGCGCACACATGGGCATAAAAAAGATGAAGTTACCACTCGTGTGCTTGGAAAGGGACTTGACAGGACCAGGTTCCTTAAATTAAGGAAGAACAAAAAAACAGGCAGGTTTGATCCTATCTCGCCAAGATATTTAAGGCAGGTGGTTCAGGTTTATCTTGCCTTCGTTGACCATTTTCTGGCCTCATAGATCACATATTGCTTAATTCAAGTAACTTGGAAAATCCATTCCTTTTATAACCGATCAACTTATAGGAGCCGTTCGAATCATCGTAGATATAAACGATCTTCCCCGCTTTATCCCCTTCCGTATATTCCTTGCCGGTAAAGGGATTTTTGGGGACCGATGATACATACCCTCCCTGGGAAAGATAATTGTCGATCAATTCCTTTAGTGAAATATTGTTCCCCATTGGATATGCCTCATTTTCCATGTTATAGGCTTCGATGGCGAGCTGGATCGAGTGCATGACCGCTTTCACGCCCGCTTCCTTAGCCCTGTCCTGCACGCCGATGAAATTCGGCATCATGAAAGCTGCAATGATGCTTATGATGGCTATGACCACTAATAGTTCGATCAAAGTGAACGCTTTGCTCATATATTAACCTCCTAATATACCGATTAACTTGATTATTGGCAAGAACATAGCGAAAACGATTATCCCCACGACCAGGCCGGTTGCCAGAGTGGCTGCCGGTTCTACAAGGCTTGAGAAGGTCTTTAAATTGTTCTCGATCTCCTCCTCATAAAGTCCGGCAAGCTGTTCGAAAACCTTGTCCAGAGAGGATGCCTGCTCGCCGGCGGAAACCAGCGACAGCACCGTCTTGTTGAAGATCCCGACGCTGTCAAATGCCGCTGATAATTTCTGCCCTTCCGTTACCGACGCCGAAACCGAGATCAATTTTTCTTTATATATTTTGCTGTTGACCACGCTCGATGCCAGATCAAGAGACTCTATTATGTTCATTCCCGAACTTAATGATTCAGCCATGGCGCGAAAGAAGGCCGCAAAGATGAGCTTCCTTCTGAAATTTCCGATCACCGGGAACTTCAGCCCGCGGTCGCTCATTACATATCTTATGCCGGCGGCAAAAAGCACCGCTGCCAATACGGTGATAAGCGGCCATTGCCCTGATATTTCCATTATCATCCTGCTCAATGGCGGAAGAGAGGCTCCAAGTGAATTAAAAATGCCGGTAAAAGACGGCAGAAGTACGGAAGTAAGGATTATCATGGCGCCAACGCACAGTAAAAGAACAAAGGCCGGATAAATGAGCGAACCAACAAGCTTCTTGCGGAAGCTCTCGTTCCTCTCCATCTGCGCGCATGCTCTTGCCACCCCTCCCGCAAGGTCGCCATTCCTCTCGCCAACGCTTATGGTCGCAATAATGTTACCCTGCAGTCCAGAGGCCGCCAGCGCGTCACAAAAACTGCTGCCCGATCTTATCTTTTCTGCCACATCCGAAAAGGCAGTATCGCAGTCAAGTGCTTTGCCAAGGGGGATGCCGGCATTCAACAAGATCGAGATCTGCTTTAAGAAAGAGCGCGGATTTTCAGATCCTGAAAAGAGCTTTAGCATTCCTGGTGGTCGCCTCCCCCAATTCCTCAACGGTCAATCCCTTGACACTGGCCAAAGCCTCGGCAACATATTTGACATAGGATGGCTCGTTGCGCTTGCCGCGGTATGGTTCCGGCGTAAGGTAGGGGCAGTCGGTCTCTATCAGTATCCTTTCGATCGGCGCGGCCTTTGCGATATCAACGATGTTCTTCGCCTTCTTGAAGGTTATCATGCCCGATATCGAGATGTAAAATCCGTTATCGAGTATCCACTTGAGTTCCTCAAGGCTTCCGGCAAAGCTGTGAAAAACCCCCTTCACCTTTCCTTGCCCTTCCAGTTTAACGATCTCAAACATGTCATGATATGATTCCCTTCCGTGAAAAATTACCGGCATTTTCATCTCCCTTGCCGTCCAGAGAAGCTTTGAGAACATCCTTTTCTGTTCATCGTGTGATGACAGGTCGTAATGATAATCAAGCCCTATCTCGCCAATGGCAACCACACGCTTCCTGCCCATTAATTCCCCGATCTTTCTGTAGCAATCTTCATCAAATGACTTGGCGTCATGGGGGTGGACGCCGACCGCCGTGTACATGAAATCGCTGTCCGCCGACAAAAGTGTCGATTTTTCCGACGATGTGATGTCGAAACCGACATCAATTATGAATTCCAGACCTGCGGCCTTGGCTCGATCTATTACATCATTTATATCTTGATATTCGGGCATCGTGAGATGCGTATGAGTGTCTGTGAGCATTTTGATCCTACTTTACTTTCAGCCTAAGGCTGATCCGCCTCTGGCTGGACAATTCTCGGGAATAACGGATTCCCTTTGGCTATCTTATCAGCAAGTTTCCCGCCAAATGTGGGGGTTTGGGCGGATTCCGCCAAAATGTTTGAAAATCCAAGCTGTTTCCACATGTTATCGGCTGTCTGCGGCATGAAGGGATATATGAGGAATGCTGCGATCATCAGGACCTGAAGGAGATTGTACATCACTGCCTTCAGCTCTTCCGTCTTGCCTTCCTTTGAAAGTTTCCACGGCGCTTCCTTCTCGATGTAATTGTTCGCGAGATTGACAAGCTTTAACATTGCGTCAAGCGCTTCCGAGAATTCAAACTTATCCATGTGCAGCGAGTATGTGTGCGGGGTTGACCTGGCCAGGCTTACCAGCTCAAGGCTCAATTCATCGAAATCCGGCTTTGCCGGGATCTCGGCCTTCCCTTCAAAATATTTTTCGACCATCGTGAGCGACCTGTTCAGGAGGTTGCCAAGGTCGTTCGCAAGATCGGAATTGAACTTGACTATCAGGGATTTGCGCGAGAAATCGCCGTCGGAGCCAAAAGTAACGTCTTTCAGCAGAAAGTACCTGACGGCATCGATCCCGAACTCCTTCGCAAGCGCAAGCGGATCCACCACGTTGCCCTTTGACTTTGACATCTTTTCGCCCTCCACCGTCCACCAGCCGTGTCCGAATATCGTTTTGGGTAGCTTAAGTCCGAGAGCCATCAGCATGCACGGCCAAATGACCGCGTGGAACCTCACGATCTCCTTGCCCATCAGGTGAATATCGGCCGGCCAGAGCCTGTCGAACCTCACCTGGTTCGAGCCGTAGCCGGGTGCCGTTATGTAATTTATGAGCGCATCGAACCACACATAGACAACATGCTTGGGGTCCTCGGCGACCGGAACGCCCCAGCTGAAGGCGGTCCTTGTGACGCTCAGGTCCTTAAGCCCGGTTTTAACGAAGCTCAGGACCTCATTGCGCCTTGACTGCGGCTCAATGAACTTTGGGTGATCTTCTATATGTTTTAAAAGCTGTCTCTCATATCTGGAAAGCTTGAAAAAATATGTATGTTCCTTGATCTTTTGCACCGGGCGGCCGCAGTCCGGGCAGAAATTGCCGTGAGGGTGGTGTTCCTCTCCCGAAGTTCTTGCCTTTGGAGTGACAACTTTTACTTCCTTCAACTGCATGTCCGTCCAGAAAGTCTCGCACGGCGTGCAATACCAGCCCTCGTATTCGCCCTTGTATATATCACCGGCCTTCAGAAGCTTTGAGAACACTTCCTGGACTACCTTGATATGCCTCTCTTCGGTGGTCCTGATAAAGTCATTATATGAAATATTGAGCACTTCCCATGCTGATTTGAACCTTGTGACTATCTCATCGCAGAAAACTTGAGGTTCTTTTCCTTTTGCTTTTGCTGCTTCCGCGATCTTCTGTCCGTGCTCATCCGTGCCCGTTAAAAAGAAAACATCAAAGCCCTTCAACCTTTTGTAGCGGGCCAGAACATCCGCAGCGATCGTCGTATAGGCATGCCCGATGTGCGGTATGTCATTTACATAATATAAAGGCGTTGTTATGTAGAATTTTTCCTTCATGAAATGAAGTATAGCACAAATATTTCTTCTATGAAAAACCGAAATTCCGGCTGTTTTTGAACGATATATAAACGTGATTTACCATGACCATTACAAGAACAACTAGAGCAGGTAGCTGGCATTTGCCGCTTGTTCCGGGGAATATCAATGTGGCCTCGATACTCGCGGTCAGGAACGGCCTTTTAACGCAGGTGCAGGCGGGTTATCACCTGGCTCATACCCCTATAGTTAATCCCGGATCAAAGCGTTTCACATTGGTCTGCGGAGCGGAAGCCTCCGACATTGCAACGCCATTTTTGACCTTTAATCCCACAAAAGCCGCCTTTGTTGATCGCCAGGAAATAAACTACAGGGCCTTAAAATATGAGCTCGCCGGCTGGCGTATGTATCCTTTTGATAATATGGATGATTACCGCAAAGTGATAGCCGATAGAAGATCAAGAGGTTTTATTCAGGAAGACAGTTTCAATAAACATGCTGAGCGGATGATAGTCATGGAACTGCAGGCGATCGGAGTGGACAAGGATAGCGTCCGGCTTAAAAGGGATGTTTGGGGCAATAATATCGTTCTGCGTTTTCCATGGGCATATCCCGGCCAGAGGAAAGTAAATAGGACGATCACTTTTATCAGCTCTGACATCACGAATCCGCCCGTATGGAACCCGACACTTCGCGCGCTCTTATTTTCCGGGAGAGTGGACGCTTATTATCAGAAGTCCGCCGTTGACTGCATGAATTCAATGGACAGATACCTTCTTGCTATCGCAGGATCGGTCAGGAATTTCATGCTTGTGAGCGCGCATACCGACAATTTCCCTGATCCCCGTATCGGAAGAAGACTGCGTGAAATACTTGAGCCGGATTTTGAGCGTGATCCTCGCATCAATATGGCTTACGTGCCTTTATTTTCGCCTGATGACAGTACGGTCTGGCTGAACGAATACGCCTGGCACGTGGAACTATTCAAAAGAAAGTGATCTGCTTTTATAGATAAATGGGGAACAGGAGCCTGAGGTGCGAAACGTTCTCCATCGCCGTGTTCGCCCACCTTGGCAGTGCGGCTCCCTGTTTGACGTAATAAGCGGGCATCGGCTCCCAGGCGTCTTCTCCCTTGTACTTTACCTCAACAAGGAACCTTTCAAGCAGCCTTTTCTTCCAGTCGGGATAATCAATATCGTCCTCCTGATATCTGGGCTGAATGAAATACTTGAAGAACGGTGCAAGTCCCTCAAAAGACGGATCAAGCGCACTTACGGGACCGATCACCATCCACTGCGTCAAAGTGCGCGCCGTGATCATTTCCTTGCTCATGCCGTGCCCCGCCGGGATTATCTGGAATCCCCCGATATAACCGAGCGGTGATGTTGAAATGCAGATGACCCCGGCGTGATTGGCGCGAATACGACCCACGTCAGCGTATTCCGAGCCAAGGAACCTGCCGATACCCTCTATCGGGCGGAGCACCTGGCCTATGTAGCGTTTTTCACCATCAATATATTTGATCGTGATAAGCCCGCCAAACCTGTTCTCGAACACGATCTCTTTCGGGTATCTAGCAGGCCGCTCAACCATGATTATGAAATTATTGCCTATATGAGGGACAAAGCCCGTGCTAAGGAGATAAAGGTTGCCAGACGCGTCAATCGTAGCAATTTTGCTGCCCACGAATGGCGAATATCCGCCACCAAATAGGCTCTCGCCGCCTTTGATATCCGTATAGATCTGCGAATCGGGGCTAATAAGTAAATCTTTCATGTCGGAAGTATATGACTCAAATGGAGCTATGCTGAATATTACTCCTCTGTCGTCGGAGAGATTATAGTCCGTTTTGATGTGGATAGAATTCACCGCAACCGCCGCAATATCACCGTCATCCACCCACCTTGAGGCGGTATATCCCTGGTTGGATACCTGTTCCGAAGGCAGAAGCACGTGACCGATAGCCTTCCAGGACTGCCCCTTGTTCTCGCTCACCTCGATGGTGCCGCCTCTTACATTCGGGATCCTGACGCGGTACATCTCCACCATATAAGGTCTGTTCTCAGGCGCGATCGCGTCGCTCACCTTTATTACCTCAAGGGCCGCAAATGAAATTGAGGGGAACAGAAGCGGAAGTATGAAGAGGATCAGCTTTTTTATCATTTCTTACATGTTCTGCAGGAAATTGACAAGCAATCTTACGCCGTATCCTGTGGCGCCGGAAGACAAGTATCCGAAACCTTTTTCCAAATAGGCGGTTGCCCCGATATCTATGTGCGCCCACGGAGTATCGCCGGCGAATTTTTGCAGGAATACGCCGCCTACAGAGGTGCTTGCCTTTCCGCCGCTCTCGGTGGCGTTCATTATATCGGCAATATCACTTTTAAGATATTCCTTGTATTCTTCAAAAAGGGGCAGCTGCCAAAGCTTTTCGCCTGTTGCCTTTGAGGATTCGATCAGGGCATCAATAAGATGCTGGTCATTGCCCATTATCCCGGATGCCGCGTCGCCGAGCGCTACGCGTACTCCTCCTGTCAATGTGGCTATGTCCACCAGTTTGGTGGCCCCGAGTTCCTTCGCATATGTTATGGCATCCGCCAGTATAAGCCTGCCCTCTGCGTCCGTTGTTATGATCTCTATGGTCTTGCCGGAAAGGGATCCTATCACGTCACCCGGCTTGTACGCATGCCCGCCCGGCATATTTTCCGTTGCAGGGATCACAGCTATTACATTCAGCGGCAACTTCAACTTTGCTATGACCCTCATTACCTCAATGACCGCGGCAGCGCCGGCCATATCTGTTTTCATTTCAGAAAGTTTTGAAGAGGGTTTTATCGATATGCCGCCGCTGTCGAAAGTTATCCCCTTGCCGATAAGGCCGTATGTTTCCTTGCCGCCGCCGCTATATTTTAATACGATCATCTTGGGTTCTTCGTCGGAACCCTTGGAAACGTTATAAAGCGCGTCCATTCCTTTTTTCTTGATGTCTTCCCGGCTTAAGGCCTGGAACTCGAGCTTCATGTCTTTGGCCAGTTCCTTTGCGTAATCCGCAAGGAACGTGGGGGTCACTTTATTGGAAGGTGAATTCACTATGTCCCTGGCCTTGTTGGTGGCTTCAATGATTATTTGTGCCATCTCAACATTTGGCTCGATTTCCTTTATTTTCTTGGGGTCATAGTCAACCAGGACCAGTTCCTGTAGATTTGAGTTCTCGTCATCCTTTTCGGACTTGAATCCCTTGAATTTATAATCCCCGATAAGAGAGCCCTCAACAACGGCCTGTGCTGCAAGCTTCGGGTCCAGTCCGCCTATGCCGGCGCCATGGATTATTGTGGCGACCCTTTTTGCGTGCGTCCTTTTTGTCGCCTTTATTGCCGCATCAGAAACGATCCTTACTTTATCATAGTTGAATTCGTTCGCCTTGCCCAGCCCCACGCATATGACCTCATCCGCGGGGATCTTACACATTGTATGCACTACATTAGTTGAGCCGAGCTTGCCGGTTATCTCTCCGGAAGCCAAAAGCTTGGAAATTTCCCCGTCAAGCGCCTTATCAATGGCCCCGGTCGCGCCGCCCGGATGCTTTACTCCTTCAAACTCATTCACGATCAACACGTCACATTTGATCTCGGTTATGGAGGCGCATTCAAGTCTTATCTTCATGTACATCTCCTTGGTCAGAACGTTACTTTCGGGACCGCTTTCGCGGAAGGCGGAGCTTCAAAATAAGGCTTTACTTGATCGAACCCGAACCATTTAACAAAGAGGACCGCGGGGATCCGTTTCGCCGACGTGTTATATGATTGGACCGCCTGGTTATATCTCATCCTCTCCACCGCTATCCTGTTCTCCGTCCCGGCAAGTTCGTCCTGGAGCCTGATAAAGTTATCGCTGGCTTTCAGGTTGGGGTAATTTTCGGCAATGGCAAGCAGCCTTGAGAGAGCACCGTCAAGCTCATTTGCCGCGGAGATCTTATCCGCCTGGGAGCCGGCCTTTATGGTCCCCGAGAGCCTTGACCTTGCCTCCGAGACCTGTATGAAAATGGTCTTTTCGTGCGAAGCGTATCCTTTTACCACATTGACCAAATTCGGGATAAGGTCATTCCTTCTCTGAAGCTGGTTCTCCACCTGCGCCCATGACTGTATCACGTTCTGATCAAGGCCCACCAGCCTGTTATATGTGCCCCCGGCAAGTAATATCAATAAAATGATGGCCCCGACTATCCAGACCCACGGCTTATTCCATTTTTCCATTTGATGCCCTCCTTGCTAGAAACTTCGGCCTGCGCCACCCCCGCCGCTACGCCCTCCGCCAAAACCACCGAACCCGCCACCCGCACTGCCGCCTCCTCCAAATCCGCCACCCCATCCTCCTCCGTAACCACCATAATATCCGCCTGTAGAGATCATCACTCCAATAATAAAACCGGCAATGATCCCGATCATTCCCGCCAAAAAGTACCCGATAACAGCGCCGACAATTCCGGAGAACAAATATCCGATCCAGCTTCTTCCAAGCATTGCCAGCACTAGCACAAGTATTATAACAGAAATGGCAAGTAAAACTGAATACATGTTAAGGTGCACTTGTTCAAGCTTTGTCTGTGGTTTGCTCCCGTACTCTTTCATTACCCTGTCCGAAAACGCGAGCTGAGCAAGGTACAGCCCTCTCCCGTAATCTTCTTTCCTGAAGTCGGGGATCGCATATTTATCCAGGACTTCCCCCGCAAATCCGTCGGTAATTATCCCTTCCAGGCCGTATCCAACCTCCACTTCCACCCTTTTATCCCTCTTGACGAAAAGTATCAGCAGCCCGTTATCCTTTCCCTTTTTGCCCTGCCTGCCGGCAGGCAGGCCGATGCCCCATTTTTCAAAAAGCCTGACAGCATAGGTCTTCGGATCAAGGGGGTAAACGGATTTGACGGTGACCACCGCCATCTGAACGCCTGTGTTCTCCTCCACACCGCTGGCAAGCGCATCGATCTTTGAGGAATACTCGGGGCCTATTACTTTGGCAAAATCGTTGCAGTAGCCGACACGATCGGGAAAATTGACCTCGGCGCAATTCACCAGCGTGGCGAATAATATCGAAAAAAATATGCTACTTGCTAAGGTCCGCTTCATTAAAGAATATGGCTATCTCTTTTCCTGCGTTCTCCGCAGAGTCCGAGCCGTGACACACGTTCATCATTGTGCCGTCCTCGGTGAAGAGAGGGTCCCCGATGTTGTCACCCCGCAGGGTGCCGGGCGGCGCCTGGCGTGGGTCCGTGGGCCCCATCATCGTCCTGATGAGGGCGACAGCGTTTTCCCCTTCCACCACGGTCAAGACCGAAGGCCCGGAAGTGATGAATTTTATCAGCCCCTCGTAAAACGGCTTGCCTTTATGTACGGCGTAAAGAACTTCCGCCTGCTCCCTTGTCATTATGATACGGCGCCTCACCGAAACCTTTAGCCCCGCCTCAATGATCTTTGTGAGCAAAAGGTTCGAAAGATATCTTTTTACGCCGTCGGGTTTTATCATGAAGAAAGTACGCTCTACCGCCATGGAGCTCAGATCCTTTTCTTTGCTTCTGCTATCGCGCGCTGCACCCGCTTGGTGGCGGTGCCGCCTATGACGTCCCTCGCCTCTATGCTCTTTTCAAGCGTTATCGCGCCATAGATATCTTCCTCGATCATGCCGGAAAATCTTCGAAGCTCCCACAGGGTCAGCCTTTCCGGGGACTTCCCGGCTCTTTCACAGTAAGCGATGATCTTGCCGGCGGTTTCATGGGCGGCCCTAAAAGCCTCCCCCTTTTCTACTAGATAATCGGCCATGTCCGTTGCGATGATATCCTTCCTTATTTTGAACTTTATCGCCTCCGACTTGAACTTGATATTCGAAAGCAGTTCGGTGAATATTGAAAGTGATGACCTTACGATGTCAAGGGACATGAACAATGGCTCCTTGTCCTCCTGCATGTCGCGGTTGTAAGCGAGCGGCAATCCCTTCATGAGGGTCAAGATCGACACCAGCGCCCCGTATGCATGGGATGTTTTCCCTCGTATCAATTCGGCGACATCGGGATTCTTCTTTTGCGGCATTATGGAGCTTCCGCTTGTATACGCCTCGCCTATTTCAATGTAGCCGAATTCAGCGGACGCCCACAGAGTTATCTCCGAGCAGAATCTTGAAAGATGCATCATTGTAAGGGATATGCAGGCCAGCGTTTCCACTATGAAATCGCGGTCCGACACCGCATCCATGCTGTTCAAGGAAACCTTGCCAAATCCCAGCTCTTTTGCCAGGGCAGCCCTGTCAACCGGATAGGCGGTCCCCGCCAGAGCCCCGGATCCAAGCGGCATCACGTCGATCCGCTTCAGCGCATCCATGAACCGTTCCCTGTCACGGTCAAACATCTCAAAATACGCCATCAGGTAATGCGAAAGAAGGACCGGCTGAGCCTGCTGCAGGTGGGTATATCCCGGCATTATTACGGCGATATTATCCTCGGCCAGCCTGACCAGGGTCTTCTGGAGTGCCGCTATCTTTTTCAGGATCTCGCCGCATTCTTCCTTTAAATACAGCCTCACATCTGTCACAACCTGGTCGTTGCGGCTCCTGCCCGTGTGGAGCTTTTTGCCGGCATCCCCGATCTTTGTGATCAAGAGGCTTTCGATGTTCATATGTATATCTTCCAGTTCTTCTTTTAATTTGATCTTGCCTTTTTCTATGCCGGACAATATTTCCTTTAGCCCCTTCATGATCCTATTCGCTTCAGCCGCCGTGATGACCTTTGCTTTCTTTAAAGCGTTCGCCCAGGCAATGCTGCCAAGAATATCTTCCTTATAAAGGCGGCTGTCCACATCGATCGAAGACGTGAATCTTTCAACGCTTTTGCTCATTTCTTCCTTGAACCGGCCTGACCATAATTTTTTAGCCATTTTTATGTTTTCGCCCCCAGACTTTTATAGGTAATCCGAACAGATTGATGAATCCTTCCGCGTCCTTCTGGTTATAGACGTCTTCTTTTTCGAACGTGGCAAGCTTTGTATCATATAATGAATCAGGCGACTTTCGGCCCACAACTGTGCAATTCCCTTTGTAAAGCTTAAGCCTCACCGTTCCATTGACCGGCCTCTGGGTCTCATCAATGAACTTATCAAGCGATTCCTTTAGCGGCGAGAACCACTGGCCGTAATAGATCAACTCGGCGTATTTGATAGCCACCTGTTCCTTGTAATGGGAAGTGTCGCGTTCAAGCGTTATCGACTCAAGGTCCCTGTGTGCGATCATCAATATCGTTCCGCCTGGAGTCTCATACACTCCTCGGGACTTGATGCCAACAAGCCGGTTCTCCACGATATCAACACGGCCGATGCCGTTCGCCCCGCCGATCTCGTTCAACTTTGCGATCAGAGATACCCCGTCCATTCTCTTACCGTCGATCGCGACCGGAACTCCTGATTCAAAAGCGATCTCAATATATGTAGGCTTATCCGGGGCTTTTTCCGGCGAAACGGAAAGGACGAACATGTCATCTTTCGGCTCGCTGTTTATATCCTCAAGGATGCCCCCTTCAAAGCTGATGTGCCAGAGGTTGCGGTCGGAAGAATAAGGTTTGTCCTTTGTAACAGGCACCGTTATGCCGTGTTTCTTGGCATATTCCATTTCTTCCGCGCGGCTCTTTATGTCCCACTCCCGCCAGGGAGCTATTATCTTGAGCTCGGGTGCCAAAGCTTTATATGTAAGCTCAAAGCGCACCTGGTCATTACCTTTGCCGGTAGCGCCGTGGGCGACGACATCCGCCCCTTCTTTCTTAGCTATCTCAACCTGGCGCTTTGCTATGAGCGGACGCGCGATCGATGTCCCGAGCAAATAGCGCCCCTCGTATACGGCTCCCGCCTTTATCATCTTGAATAGATACTCTTCAACGAATTCCTTTTTCAGGTCCTCGATGTAAACTTTTGATGCTCCGGTCCTGGTCCCTTTTTCCTTAAGGCCCTCAAGCTCCTCGGCCTGCCCAAGGTCGGCCGCCATGGCAATGACCTCGCAGCCGTAGTTATCCTTGAGCCACGGTATCATTACCGAAGTGTCCAATCCTCCTGAATACGCCAGTACAACTTTATTGACCTTTGACATCTTAGCCTCCTAAAAGCAGCGCCAGGATCGCTTTCTGCACATGTAATCGATTCTCGGCCTGATCAAAAACAACTGAATATTTACTGTCCATTACGTCGCTGGTTATCTCTTCCCCCCTGTGGGCGGGAAGACAGTGCATCACAATGGCATCTTTTTTCGCTTTTTTAACCATGTCTAGGTTCACCTGATAATTCTTGAAAGCCTTTTTCCTCTTTGCCGATTCCTTTTCCTGACCCATTGAGGTCCACACATCGGTATATATCACATCCGCGCCAATAACCGCATCGGCAGGGTCATTCACCACGCCGATCACTGCCTTTGATCTTTTTGCGTCTTCGTTCACCACTTTCATGACGTTGGGGTCCGGCTGGTAGCCCTTCGGGCAGGCGGCGATCATCTCCATTCCCATTATGGAGGCGATATTGAAAAGTGAATGGCACACGTTATTGCCGTCTCCCACATAAGCTATCTTTACGCCTCTTAACTTCCCTTTTTTCTCCCAGATGGTAAAAAGGTCGGCCAGAGCCTGACATGGATGCGAAAGATCGGTCAGGCCGTTTATGACGGCGATGGAAGCGTTCCTGGCCAGTTCTTTGACATTTTCATGTTTGAACGTCCGTATGACTATCCCGTTGACATAGCGGGAAAGGGTGCGGGCGATATCCGGTATCGACTCCCCTATCCCGAAACGCAAGCCCTTAAAATCCAGGTCGATCGCAAGCCCGCCCAGCTGCCACATTCCCACCTCAAAAGACACCCGAGTGCGGTTGCTGGGCTTCTCGAATATCATTGCGATGGTCTTCCCCTTCAATATCTGGGGATTGATCCCTTTTTTTGCCTTGCTTTTAAGGAATTTTGCAAGGTTAAGCACCATCTGGACCTCTTCTTTTGAGAGGTCCCGGATGGATATAAGGTCTTTCTTCCGTAGTTTTGCCATGAAAACAATATAGCACAAGAATTCGGGGATTTCAACGTTGCTGAAAAGTGATAATGGGTACAAATAAAGTGAAATTTCTTAGAATATATGCCGATATATAAATAGAATTTTGTGCCTAATTGGAGGTAATACTAATGGCCGATCCAGGAGTTTCATCAATATCGAACAGGCAGGAGCTTTTCCGTCTCTGCGGGTTCAACGACAGGGACGGGAATGGTGTAATAGTGAAAAAAGGCATCACACGTCTTCAGATCAGAAATGAGGGATACAATGAGGATGCGGATATAGCTGGTGACGGCTACATTACCGAGTCGGAAGCCAAGCTTTACCTGCTTACCATGAAAAATATCAGACGGGAAGACCTCATGAAGTTCCGACTCACCAATGAAGATGAGGTAACACTCGCCTCTGATTTCAAGAAAAGACTTGGTCGGGTCCGGAATTTAAAGACCACGTATACTTTGGCTTTCGGCTGTCCAAATCTCATAAAGACGGATGATTGTTTCTTATTCGTGACCTCAAGATTGGGATATTGCAAGATAGATAAACCGGCCTTGAGGGGCATCTTTGGGGACATGTTCGATACCGCAAAACGATGGGGCGATGAGTTCCGTAATTCCAAGGCCATAAGCGATGCGGGCGTGTTGATCGGAAGGAATTTCAACGTGGATGAGGCGCTAGCCATCGCGAAGGGATCGGGATTCGAAGACCTGATCTTGGAAGGTGCAGTGGAAGGCATGATCAAAGACATGAGGATCAAAGACGCCCTTAGGTGCGCGCGCAAAATCCACGACCCGGATCGTCGATACAATGCCATATCCAAAACGGCGGCAGCGGCTAAGGACTTGAACATTTTCGTGGAGGCGATGCGGGCCGCGCGAGAATCCGGGAATCACTTCGATGTGGTCATGAAAATGACAAAGTGCGGGTTCGTGGAGGAGGCGAGAAAGTTCGCAAGGACCATCGATTACGCGCCAAGCCGGTTGGACGCGCTCAATTTCACCTATGAGGGGACGATCTCAAGGATACAGAAACTCACAAAAGTAGGCCGACCTGAGGAGGCTCTCGATGAGATCAGGAAGATCGAGGATCCGGACATAAAGATCAATGCCCTCTTATGGTTCGCAGAGAACATGGAGGACACGCCATCGAACAAGGAATTGAAGATAGCTTCATATCGTGAAGCGCTGGACGCCTGCCCTGCAGTGACAGGAAAGGTGTCTCGCGACAACATATATTGTTTTGATTACGATCAGAAAGATCATGTAATTAGCGGCCCGCAATATTATTTCGAAGAAGATCACAACAATTATTCTGTTAAGCGCGTCATGCTCAACAAGATCCTGGGCAGCATCCGCGGATCGAATATCGGAAAGCGCTCATCCGCTGCCCTTCTTAGCAGCGTTCCCGCGATCATAAGTTCGATCGGCGTGAACGAAAAAGAAAAGATCGCCTCCGACAGATATCTGGCGCTGACATGCTTTGTCGAAACTATAGGATCGCTTCATTTGGCTCGCGATCTTTCAAGGGATCTGTTCCGGCAGGCGATTAGGATCGGTTCCGGCCTGGCGGAATATCAGTATATGGAAGGTCGAATAAAATATGATTCTCATCTTATCCTTGTAGGTTTCATTCCAATACCGATAAGCGATGATAGAACGGTATACGACCATTATCGGCCATGCAGCGAGTATGCCAAATACCAGATCGAAAGTTCAATGTTGGAATGCGGCTTTTCTGAGAAGGAGATAGTTGGTCTATTTAAAGAAACTGGATGGAAATGAATAATCCCCTTTAGCTGATAGCGGCGCTTCTGTGCTCGTCCTTGAACTTCCTGATAATCGGCCTTTGGAATATTGAAGCGATATGTCCGATTATTCTTTTTGCTGCATCTGTTTTAGATATCGATCCTAATTTTTCGATCCTTCCGTTTCTATATACAAAGTGGATCTTGCTTGAATCCACATCAAAAGCTTCCGGGCTGTTCGCTACGATAAGGTCGAGGTTCTTTGACCTTAGCTTCTCTTTTGCGTTCAATAACAGGTTGTCCGTTTCAAGGGCGAATCCTATCAGTATTTTATTGCCCTTTTTACTCCCCAGGTCGGCCAATATATCATCGGTTCTTTTGAGCTCGATTTTGACATTTGCTTTGTCTTTTTTCCTTTTTCCTTTTTCCTTTTGCCTTGGAGCATAATCCGCCACTGCCGCCGCCATCACCACGGCATCCGCCCTCTTGGCCTCGATCATGACCGCTTGCTTCATTTGCGATGCGGTCTCTACCGTGATCGTTTTGCATCCCGACGGCTTTTCTATCTGCGTCGGCGTGGTTATCAATGTGACCTGAGCTCCCCTGTCAACTGCGGCGCGAGCGACAGCATATCCCATCTTTCCCGATGACCTGTTGCCGATGAATCTTACGGGATCGATGGCTTCCCGAGTCCCTCCGGCCGTTACAAGTATCCGGACGCCGGTCAGGTCTTTTGATCTGTCGATGATCTCCTCCGCTTTCTTTAATATCAATTGTACATCCGCCATCCTGCCGATGCCTTCATCCCCGCACGCCAGCCAGCCAACTTCCGGCCCCATGAACTCACAACTCATAACTGATAACTTTTTGATGTTTTCCTGGACGGCCGGATTTTCCCACATGTTCTTGTTCATGGCAGGTGCGATCAGCTTTGGCGCTTTCGATGCCATTACCATGGTCGATAGTGCATCATCAGCAATGCCCTGAGCGATCTTGCCGATTATGTTCGCTGTTGCAGGGGCGATAATGATGAGATCAGCTTTGTCCGTAATAGAAACATGGGGGACGGCAACGCCAGCAAGATCATCAGAGAAGAGGTCTGTAATGACCGGATTCTTTGACAATGTCCTTAATGTAAGCGGGGTGATGAATTTTTCTGCTTCCTTCGTCATGACGACCCATACATCCGCGCCGGCCTGCTTCAGCTTGCTGACAAGGTCCGCGGATTTATAAGCGGCTATCCCGCCGGTGATGCCAACTAATATTGTTTTATCTTTGAACACGGAAGGTTGTTACTTTTTCTTGCCTTTGGTCTTCTTTTTCGCTTCCTTGGCCAGAGAGGGCCTCTTTTTGACCTCAGCCTCAACGGTCTCAAGCGGTTTTATTATGTTCTTGCCGATCTTGATCTTTATCTTTTCGGAAGCGATCTCCTTGAGGGCTGTCTTGATGGAATCCGTGGGGTCGAAGTCGTCCACGTACGGCAGAGATCCCGCCTGTATCTGTTTTGCCCTTGTGATGGTCGCGTTGATGAGCAGGAACTTGTTCCCCATTTTGGATATCAATTCATCTATCCTTAATTCTTTCAATTTATCAGCATCCTTTCTTTCTCGACGTTTATTATGGCTTTTATCTTTTCCGCCGCGGACTCCACCCTGTCATTGACCACTATATAATCATATTTTTCCATGACCTGCAATTCCGCTATCGCCGCCCTCAACCTGTAATTCTGCTCTTCGGCCTTCTCTGTTTTTCTCTTCTTGAGCCGGAACGCCAGTATATCAACTGACGGCGGTATCAGGAACACAAAAACCTGCGATGACGATTTGATCCTGCCTTTTGCGGCCTGATCCTTGATGCTTGCCGCCCCCTGCACGTCCACTTCCAGGACCACCGTGTTGCCTTTATCAAGCTCGCCTTCTATGTAGCTGCGGGGTGTCCCGTAATAATATCCGTGGACCTTCGCCCACTCCAGGAATTCGCCTTTTTTTTCACGGTCAAAGAATTCTTCCTCTGAAAGGAAAAAATAATCGCTGCCGTGATCTTCCGTAGGCCTCTTGGGCCTTGTGGTTGACGAAATGGAAAGCTTGCACTCCGCGCATAACTTCAACAATTTCCTCACCACTGTGCTCTTGCCCACCCCGGACGGCCCGGAAATGACCACAAGCAGACCCTTTTTCTTCTTCTTCACAACCCCGTAAGTATATCAAAAATTTTATTGTGTGGCAACATTATATACTATATAATCAATGGTCAAAAGAAGGGGGAAACAATATGAAAAAAGCGCTGATATTTATCTTTTTGATGATGCTTCTTTCGAGTTATTCTTTTGCCGCTGGGTGGGGGGTCGGAGTCAGGAACATAGCCATGGGGGGATGCGGGATCGCCACGGCAAACGACATTACTGCGGCATACTTTAATCCGGCCGGCCTCATGTACGGTCCCGAAAACTTCGAGGCCCAAGCATACTATGGAGGCACTCTCCAGCAGATAAATGATCTGGTCTCCTCCATCACAGACCCGGATTTCCTTGAAAACAGCTTTGACGAAGACCTTGACACAACCGCCATGGGGGACGTAGGCCTTGGCTTTTCGATGAGGAAGGTGGGGCTTTCATTGTTCGCGAGTGGAACGGGCATATTAATACATCCAGCGAAGTCGATAAATTCAGGAATGGTTTTGGGGGTAGCAACGATCATAGCTCCGATAACCCTTGGCTCCACGTTTTCAACTCCGGGACTGCCTATCGCTTCGCTTTCCCTCGGTGTGAACCTCAAGCCCATGCAAGTCATGGGAGGTGGAGTTATGGTAGGCCCAACAGCCGGCACAGGAGAAAAGATTGAAATAAACGGCTCCGGATTCGGCTTCGATATGGGGGCTCAAGCAAAGATAACGCCGCTAGTTTCTGTCGGAGCTGTTGTGAGGAATCTTTCCGCATCCCTTGATATGAAGACAAAAGTGACGCCGGTCACTGTTGCTCCGGATGGAAAAATAGATGATTCTGGGGACTCTGTAGATGAAAAATCCTCTTACTCACCCGCTCCGGAAGTCGGAGTTGGGCTTGGGATAACCCTTCCCCTCACAGGCACCCTGATTGCATGTGACATAGAGAATTATAGCTATCCGGACAATTCGACCCGCGCAGAAAGCTACAATGATTTCCATTTTGGGGTTGAACAGGGTTTCTTTTTCAATCTTGTCATGTTAAGGCTTGGATATTTCAACTATGGTCCTGCCGAGGACACATTTTTGACGTATGGGCTAGGATTCAATGCCGGACCGGTTAATCTCGGTCTTGCCGCCGCGAATTCCCAGAAAGACTTTAATAGCAGCATCGCAATGGCGCAGCTAGGAATGGCCTTCTGAACAAATAACTTCCGAGCCGTTTGAACTGCCATAGCTTCTAAGCTATAATTCAGCCGTGCCTTCGCATTATGCAACGATATTACTGGCCATTGTTTTTGCCGCTCCTGGCGGGGAAATCATCATGTTTTACCTTAAAAGGCTGCTTGTCAGCTCCACGGTGAAATACTCCCCGGACATGTCCGGTATGATCGAAAGGACTGCGATATTGCTTGCCGTCATCGCGGGCGGATACTGGATGCTCCTTATCCCGGCCATTGTGCTCATAAGAGCTGTCTTTGTCCTTGGGGAAGGCAGTTTCAGGAACATTTCCGACATTATTAAAAGAGAGGAACCGGCGATCGAATTCCAAAAAATAAGACTGAAAAGCGAGCTTGGATTATCGCTCCTTGCCAGTCCGCTGCTTGGCATATTGTTTGGGATACTCGCAAAGATCCTCTGAACTTACCCATGAAAAAAGCCTTTTTAATTTTTTGCGCGCTTGTTTTTGCTCTCTGCATCCGGCAAGAATGCTTCGGCGGCATCACTGACGCCCTTCCGATCTACAAGAACCTCAAGGTGGAAGTGCTTTCTCAGCTGAACGAATTGTTCGACAGGGAGGTCTCCGTTGAAAGCGTCTCCGGCATCCTCATAAACCAGATCGAGCTGAACAACGTGAGCATAGCAAAGGGCAGGAAATTATCGGAAGGTTCCATCATAAAGGCCAAAAAGATCATCCTTAATTACAATCCCTTCAAACTGGCGGCAAGCAGCGGCAATATTACCGCGGCAATTTCAAAAATAATCATCATTGAGCCGGAGATCCTTGTTGAGCGCAGCATCCGCGACGAATGGAACATGGCTTCCCTTATACCGAAGGTTAAAACAGTGGAGGAAAAAGAGGTGACAAAGCCTTTATTCCTTAACGCCACCGTGCTCATCAGGGGCGGCTACGGTTCCTATGTGGACCATATGGGATTCGGGGAAGACCTGAAAGGAAAAGCCTTTGTCTCGAAAATAAAGGATCTCAACGGAGAGGTTAAAATATTCGGCAACAGGATAAACCTGTCCGGCACCGCGACCTCCGTGATAGGCAGGGCAATAGCATACACAAGCGCAACCGGGAACCTGAACGTCAAAACAGGGAAATACCGTTTTTCCGTGATCGCAAAAAATGTTGACATAGAAAAATGGGGTTATTACACCCTTAATATCCCTCACTTCAAGCCGATCTCAGGTCTTAGCGATATGAACCTTACAATGACTAATCCTCCGCCAAGGAAGAAAGCCTTGCCTGCCGGCAGGCAGGGGTTGCCCATATTCTTTGACGGAAAGTTCTACCTGAAGAACTGCAGGGCAAGGGTCTTTGACAGGGAGATCGACGCCATAAACGGCTATGTAAACGTTCATGACGAGGACGCAAGGTTCAGGAACCTCACCGGCCTTAGGTCCGGATTGCCGCTTACAGTCAACGGACGGCTCTATGATTTTTCTGTGGCCAATTATGACATAAATATCCAGCTGCCGAGATCCGGCTCAAAAAAGATCATCAGCGCTTTCCCCGAACTGGCCGGGATGGATTTCTCGGGCTATGCATCCTCGAACATCCAGGTGGGGGGCAATTACGGCCACCCCGTCTTCAATGGATCTGCGGAAGTAAGCGGGCTGTTTTTAAAACAAAAACTTAGCGGAAAATTCAATTTCATGTATGAAGGATCAGTGCTGGATATAAGCTCAGATAATATCTCTGCTTACGGCGGCTTGCTTTCCAACAAAAGCACTCTGGACTTCACAACCCCCGTTCCGAACATCGATATCATTGTTTCCGGCGAGGGAGTGAGCTTGAAAGAGGCCTTTAACATTCCTCTGCAGGAACAATTGAGCGTGAACGCGAGCATTAAGGGCTCGACGGAAAGATTCGAAATAAACGGCACGGCAACAACTACGGGGAGCGGCGAGATAAAAGCTTTCGGCATTTATGAGTCTGGAAATATCGACCTGAAACTGCACGCCAAAGAGCTGAAGATCGCACAAACATACCTGAACGGGAAATTAAATGCTTTTGACGGCTCCCTTAAAGGAGATCTTGTGCATGATCCCGCCACTGATCTGGAACTTGAAGGCAAGCTGTCCCTTGGGAACGCAATGTTCGCGTCACAAAAGATCGCCGGCGGCAGCGCAACATTCAAATATAAGGGTCAAAAACTGGACCTGTCATCCCTGGTTCTTCAGCTGGGCAGGTCATATCTTCGCATAAGCGGCCAAACAGGCATCGGCTGCCAAACAATGCTTTCCCTTGAGGCTGTGAGTGCGGAGGCCTCCGACCTTATATTTATCGAAACTTTTATGCCAAAAGAACTGATACCTGTCTCCGGGATGCTGGACCTATCTTTGCTCCTGAAAGGGGAAATAACGAAGGAAAGCGATATTGAACCCTCAAAATTCTCGGTTGGGGGGCAGATACTCCTAAGGGACGGTTATCTATCCTACGAAAAGGTCAAAGTGGTAAATATCAACATTTTATGGAAAGGCGGCCGCCTGACATTTAGGGATTCCATTATAAAAACGGATTCTTCCGATGTGCTCATAAACGGATCAATGGAGGCCTATTCCTCCCCAAGATCCGGCAGCGGATCTTCCGGCCACGCGGGCAACATCAATCTGGATATTTCCGGCAACCTGGACCTGGCGAACCTGAGGCCCTTCACAATAAAGTACGGCAGATTGTTCGGCATTTCAAAGCTCAAGTGCCACATTGATGGCAGCATGGACAAGCCACTATTCGATATAACATTTGATGTGTCCGGGCTGCGGTACAATGAGATAACAATTAACAGGCTTGCAGGAAGGGTGATAGGTGACGGAGAAAATGTCTATTTCGCAAAGCCCCTGGAAATTGACCAGGGAAATGACGAATACGTGGTCTCGGGCAAGCTTTCTCTTACCAAGCAGCCTTCCATTGCATTGAGGCTTGATGTGTTAAAAGGGGACCTGAACACGGCTGTCCCCTTCCTGGATGACATAAACGCCGAGATCGGCTCAAGGCAAATACTGGGACAGCCGTATGAACAGAAATTCATTTCGTTATATCCGGCTAAATTCAAGGTCCCGGACAAAAGATACAAGCTGCTCTATAAAAGCGGCGGCAATAAAACGCAGATTGATGAGATCAAAAAAGCAGAGAACGAATCATCGGCATTTGCGAAAACCATTAAAGAAAGAGAGAAAAGAAAAGTGAACGGCAAATTCACGGGCTTCCTGGAGGTTAACGGCATCGTCTCCAATCCTTCAGGAAAAATGAACTTCATATTAACTGGCGGGACCTGGGAATCCTATTCCTTTGATGAAGCAATGATAAAAGGCCGCCTGGAAAACGGTACGTTCGAGGCCGAATCCTTATACATTAAAAAAGGTGGTGGCGCCCTTTCCGCTTCCGGTTCGTTCAATCCTGCAGCATCAGCATCGCTCGAAATAAAAGCGGAGAACATGCCCATAGATTTTCTTTCGCTTTTCATCGGCAAGGGGAAATCCTTTGAAGGCAATTTCAACATGGCCGCATACATACGCGGGCCCGTTTCCTCGCCTGTTGGATCCGCGGACATCAGGGCCAGCGCGGTCAAACTTGCGGGGATCGGATTTGATAATGTGGGCTGCGTTCTCAAATTCAGCGACAATACGCTTTATTTCACAAAGGCCGAATTGACCGCAGCAAACAGAAAGGCAGCTATCAGCGGGAAACTGCCGCTTGCCAAGGATGGGATCTCGATCGCCCTTACCATGGAAGGCGAAAGCTTGGGGCTTCTCACTCTTGTATCCAAAGATATTTCCTGGATAAGCGGAGGCGGACAGGGTTTTGTCAGGATAACCGGGAATGTATCGCACCCGTTATTCAACGGTGATCTGGCCGTTAATGACGCCGCGATATACTTGAAGGTGATAAACTCCAACCTTGAGGCAATGAACGCCGACCTGATCATAACCAACAATTTCGTGTCAACGGAAAGCCTTTCTGCCAGATGGGTCGGCGCGTGGACCCAGGGAAAGACGAACAAAATAAGGATATCCGGCGGCTTGGATCTGGACGATCTTTTCTTAAAAGAAAGAACGATGGCTTTTTCCTTTAAGTTGAAGGATACGGATCTTACAGTTGACCTGCCGAACCTTTATAAGGGCGATCTGGAGATCAAGGATGTCTATTTCAACGGGCCGCTCTCGCTTATAGCGGAAAGTCAAACAATGCCGAAACTGTCCGGGATCTTCAATGCCAGCAATGGCGTGATTATCCTCCCTGACATGTCCAAAAAAACCAACCTTCCGCCCGTTAAGCTGGACTTGAAACTGGATATCGGGAAAAACACCTACGTTGCTGCCGGCGACATCAAGAACCTTATCAGCACCGATTTCAGCAACCTTTTGTTGAACCTGGAGATCGAAGGGGAAAATATCACCATATCAGGCGACCTTGCCAATCCGGACATTCTAGGAAAAACGATATTCAAACGCGGTACCATCAATATCATCAACAGGGAATTTTCCCTTATGTCGGAAGACAGGCAAAAGCAGCTTTTCGCCACCGACCTTGAAAAGGTCAAGGAGAATTCTGCCGTTTTTTCCGGAGGAAGCCTTCCCAACCTTAGCCTTTCGGCCGAAATAAAGGTGAAATCCACGGAAAAGATCACGGAAGCCGTAAATCCGGGGGAACCGCCCAAGCCAGTTATATACAAGACCACAAATGTGCTCATAGTGTCCAGGATAACGGGCGTTCCCTTTTCCGAGGAAAAGGAACAGGGAATAAAGCTTTCCTTTGATTCCTTCATAGAGGACACAACAAAACAGCCGCCGGAGGTGATGCCCGGGAACTTCGACGAACAGGAGATCAAGGTTCTGCTCCTGCCCGATTTCATAAAAGGCTCCCTTGGCATATCCGAAACAGGAGTGGGCCAGGTTGACGCAAATGAAGTGGTGGTGGATTACCTTAACAGCAGGCTGAACTCCTATTTCCTGCGCAACGTGGAGCGGGACCTGGCAAAATCGCTTGAGCTGGAAAGCCTGACGCTGGAATACAATTTCGGTAAGGACATAAAGAACATGATGGCCGCAAAAACCGAGACTTCCTACACGCCTACGGAGGCGCCGGAAACGATGTACGGGATCGGGGCCGTAAAAGGGTTCTTTGACAGGTTCTATATAGATGTGAGGTATTCCCAGGCCGTTCAGGAACAGGCCGTGATCAACAAGGCCTTTCTCAATTACCAGATCACGTACAAACTTTCGCCCGTGCTTTCGGTGGAATATTACAGGGAGCCGTTCAGCTTCCTGGAAGAAGCCAGCGATTATTACAAGGTTACGCTGAAAGCAGGTTACCAAATATAAAAAATATGATAAACTCGAGGCGTAAAATGAATATGCATATTTCCATGCGGAACGTCATTGCGTTCACAGTGTTGGTGATATTGTCCGTTTTTATCGCCATGCCTTCTTTCGCGGTGATCATCGGCAGCCCGGAAGCTTTTCCTAAAGTGCCTGCTCTGCCTCAAAAGATCGATGTTGGGCCGCTTGTCACAGCCATCGAGCTGAGGGGGAACAGGCTGATATCCGAAGACAAGATAATGGAAGCGGTGTTCAGCAAGATCGGCGACATACTGATAGAGGAAAAGGTCGGAAGCGATATAAAAGCGATATATTCCCTGGGTTACTTTGAGGATGTTTCCGCATCGTTTGAATCGTATGCGAAAGGGACAAGGGTCATCTTCAATGTCATTGAGAATCCGAAGGTCTCGGGAATAGTGTTTGACGGCAATAATGTCTATAAGACCGATGCGCTAACGCGCATAATGAAGACCAAGGTGGGAGAGATCCTGAACTTCAAGGTGCTGCAGGAAGACATCCAGAACATAAACGAGCTCTACCGCAAGGATGGCTACACAATAGCCAGGATCGCCGATGTGTCAACGGACCCGAAAACGAACGTCTTAAAGATAAAGATAGTGGAAGGCATAATAGAATCCATAGCGCTGCAGGGGAACGATGTGACCAGGGATTATGTGATACTGAGAGAGATCGACACAAAGCCGGGCAATGTTCTGAATGAAAAGGCCCTCGCAAAGGACCTTCGAAGGGTCTTTAACCTTGGATTCTTTTCCGAGGTCGTTCCGAACTTTGAGCCCGGAAGTTCCCCGGAAAAGATAATCCTTGTCCTGAAGATCAAAGAGGCAAAAACAAGCACCATCAACTTTGGCGGCGGCTACGGCGACAGGGAAAAATTCTTCGGCTTCGTTGACCTGAATCTGAACAATCTTTTCGGGACGGGGCACGGGTCAATGATCAGGGCCCAGTGGGGAGAAGTGTCGAAGACTTATCAGTTCAAATACTATTATCCATGGTTCATGCCGGATACTTTCGGGCCCAGGACCTCCATGACATATCGTCTGTGGAACACCGCGGGACAGGATATCTATGGTGACCAGATACAGGATGCGATCAGGAACGGCTGGGATATCGCCCTATCGCAGCCCTTCAGGGAGAATTTTTCACAGTCCTTCACCTTTGGAAGCGAAACTGTAAGGCCGAACGAGAACAGCCCCTATGAAAACGCCATAACTTTTGAGCCGTACGTTTCTGACTTCGTCGGGTATTCCCTTTCTTACGATACAAGGGATATCTGGATGAACCCGAGCGAAGGCAAGTTATACACAATCTCGGTAAGGAAAGGATGGAAAAAAACGGAGGGAACGACCAACTTCACGAAATTCGGTCTTGACCTTAATGAATTCATCAAGCTTGCCCCTGCCCAGGTGCTGGCGCTCCACATGGGAACAGGCATAGGCTACGGCGATGTTCCCCTCGGGGAGTTATACTGGTGCGGCAGCCCGAACACGGTAAGGGGTTACGAATCAAAGGACGCTGTCTTTGGCGTAAGGAAGCTCATATTCAATATTGAGTACAGGTACACCTTCAATGATATGCTGCAGGGGGTCATCTTCTATGATTTCGGCAGCGCCTGGGGTGAGGTCAAGAACGGCTCCGCGACAGGCGCGGGCCCTGATTTCTCGCAGTTCCTGAGCGGGCGTGGACTTGGCATCAGGCTGAACACCCCTCTGGGGCCAATAAGGCTTGATTACGGCATTGGGGATTCAAGGGAACTCGGTCAGGGAATGCTGCAGTTCTCAATCGGCCATGCTTTCTGACGTATTCATCGATGAGATCGCCGCGTGGAACAAAAAGTTCAACCTGACAGGTTTAAAGAACAGGGAAGAAATAAGGCAAAAACTCTACCTTGACTCCCTTAACATCGCAAGGGCGGTCGACCTGAGCAAGAAGATCAAGGTGATCGACGTGGGGACAGGAGCCGGCTTTCCGGGAATACCGCTAAAGATAGAATATCCGGATATAGAGCTTACCCTCATTGATTCCATCGCCAAAAAGATCGAGTTCATTGAACATTTAATAAACATCCTTCATTTAAAGGATACCGCCGCTATCTGCGGGAGGGCGGAAGATGTAGTAAAGACCCTCAGGGAATGCTTTGACCTTGCGGTATCCAGGGCCGTAGCCAGGCTTAACACGTTATCCGAATACTGCCTTCCCTTCGTTAAAGTGGGCGGCCAGTTCATAGCGCAAAAAGGCCCTAATATTGAAGATGAGATCAAGGATTCCATGCCTGCTATAACCGCTCTGGGAGGGGCTTTAATAGATAAGATAAAAGTCCCCTCCGGCTATTTGATCGTGATCAACAAGGTTTCGCACACTCCCGCGAAATACCCAAGGCGGGCTGGAATCCCGGCTAAAAAACCGCTATAATCATCATCTGAGAAAAATATAATGTCCATTGTCTACGCAACGGTAAACCAGAAAGGCGGGGTTGGCAAAACAACCACCGCGGTCAATCTTGCGGCATACCTCGCGACCTTTGGCAAAAAGACCCTCTTGATAGATTCCGATCCGCAGGGTAACGCCACATCCGGCCTTGGCGTGGACAGGGAAAGCATTACAAAATGCATGTACGACATTATTATAAACGGTGATCCCTTTGAAAGTGTAATAAAGAACACCGCGATCTCCGGCCTTGATATTGCGCCAGCCACGCCGCGTCTGGCGGGAGCGGAGGTGGAACTGACGGAACTTGAAATGCGCGAATCCAGGCTGAAGAACCTCCTTAACGGCATAAGGGAAAGGTATGAGTATATCCTTATTGACTGCCCTCCATCACTTTCACTGCTCACGATAAATTCGCTCACGGCCGCGGACCAGGTGATCATTCCGATACAATGCGAATATTATGCCCTGGAAGGCCTTTCCCAGCTTATAAAGACAATAGACCTTGTAAGGAAAAGCCTGAATCCGGACTTGCGGATATGCGGAATATTGCTTACAATGTACGACTCAAGAACGCTTCTTTCGGAACAGGTTGTTGAAGAAACAAGACGGCATTTTGGCGGAAAGGTCTTTAAAACGGTGATCCCAAGGAATGTAAGGCTTGCAGAAGCTCCGTCCTTCGGTCAGCCCATAATATTCTATGATCCGTCGTCGACCGGCGCCGTGGCTTATGAAAACCTGTCAAGGGAAGTGCTCGACGGCCACATTTAGTTAGGAGCAGATCATGCAAAAAAGAGGGCTTGGAAGAGGATTGTCCGCGTTGATACCCGACAGCAGCATTCTGACCGGCGGAAGGACCATAATAAACATAGACATCAACAAGATAATCCCGAATCCGCGCCAGCCAAGAGTTGATTTCAATCCGGAAAGCCTGCTGGAACTCGCCGAATCGATAAAAGCGCAGGGGATAGTCCAGCCCGTGCTTGCCCGCCCCAAGAACGGCAGATACGAGCTTGTGGCCGGTGAACGCCGCTGGAGGGCCGCCAGAAAAGCGGGGCTTACACTGATTCCGGCCATAATCAAGGAATTTTCCGACGAAGAATCGCTTGAGCTTGCGCTTGTGGAGAACCTGCAGAGGGAAGACCTGAACCCTATGGATGAGGCGGAAGCATACGCGAAACTGGCCGGCGAATTCCACCTTACCCAGGCGGATATAGCGAAAAAAGTGGGTAAGGACAGGTCCACTGTCGCAAATATCATGAGGCTGCTTGAGCTTCCAAGGGAGATCCAGGTAAGCATAAGGCGGTCCCAGCTGACGGTGGGACATGCAAGGGCGATCCTTTCCCTTTCGACCAATCCCGAAAGGATCGCGTTATGGAAAGAGATATTAAGGAATAACCTCACGGTAAGGGACGTGGAGCAGATAGCCCGCGGGGAGAATCCCTCAAAAAAGACGAGAAAAAGGAAGCTGACAAAGAACGAGGAGCTCACTGACCTGACGGAGCTTCTTACCACCCATCTTGGAACTCGCGTCAGGATCCAAGGTTCCACAAAAAAGGGCAAGATAGAGATCGACTATTATTCACAGGAAGACCTTGAGAGGCTAATCGAATCCCTCACCAGGAATATCACCTAGCCGCGAACGATCTCTCAAAAGCTTTCTTTATCTCGATCAATATCAATGGGGTGCTTGATAGCGCAAAAAGCAACATCAATTCTGCGCCTGAAAGCGGCACGGTCCTGAATATCTTCTGAAGCATAGGGTTATATATCACCAGAAGCTGCAATATGACAGTTAAAGCAACTGATAGTATGAGATAGATATTTGAGAATATCCCCGTCTTGAACACCGAAAGCTTCTCGGACTTACAGTTAAAAACATGATACATCTCAAGCATCGCCAATGCCGAAAAGGCAAGGGTCCTGCCCTTGGCAACGCTATCCTTCATCCCTATTGTAAAAAGGAACAAAGTCACGGCTGCCATCGAGGCCCCCACGATCAGCATTGAAAAAATTATGTTCTTATTTATTATTCCTTCCTCCTTTTTCCTGGGGGGCAAGCTCATAATGTCTTTTTCGATCGGCTCGGCAGAAAGAGCGAGCGCGGGCAGGCCGTCTGTCACAAGGTTCACCCAAAGTATCTGGATCGGCAGAAGAGGCAGCGGCATGCGCATTATTATGGCAAAGAACATTGTAAGTATCTCGCCAACGTTCGCAGAAAGCAGATACCATACGAATTTCCTGATGTTCTCGAATATCCCCCTTCCCTCCTCCACCGCAGCCACTATGGTGGCAAAGTTGTCATCCGCAAGCACCATATCCGATGCTTCTTTTGCCACATCGGTCCCGGTAATGCCCATGGCGATCCCGATATCCGCCCGTTTCAAAGCTGGCGCATCGTTAACGCCGTCCCCGGTAACGGCAACAATATGCCCTTTTGATTTGTATTCCTCAACTATGCTCAGTTTCTGTTCCGGTGATACCCTGGCATAGACATTTTCAATGCCGAGCTCCCTTGCTATGGCATCTGCCGTAAGCTTGTGGTCCCCGGTGATCATTACCGGCGTTATCCCGGCTTCTTTACACAACCTTACGGCGTCCTTGACCTCCGGTCTTGCCTGGTCGATCATCCCCACTAGCCCGATAAAAATAAGTCCCTTTTCCAATTCATCAGTTTTTACATCATTCTGGATCTCTTTGTATGCCAGACCTAGTGTCCTTAATCCTTGTGTTGTAAGTCGTTCATTCTCAGCTAATATTTTTTGCTTGTCCGCATTACTGCAAAGCTCCAGCAGCTGCTCCGGCGCCCCCTTTGTGTATACTATATATTTACCTTCGCCGGTCCTATGGACGGTGCTCATGAGCTTTCTTCTTGAATCAAACGGTAATTCGTTCACCCTGGGCAGGTCTGATTCCAGCTTCAGCCTTGTAATGCCAGCTTTTGCTGCAAGAACTATCAGGGCGCCCTCCGTCGGGTCCCCAATAACATCGTATGCCCCTGTTTCCTTAAAATGCTCAAGATAAGCGTCGTTGCACAATGCCATTCCAAACAGCAGGTTATTTATTGCCGCGTCATCCAGCGGATCGATCTTAGTCTTTGCATCATAGAATTCTCCGGTCGGGTCATAGCCAACGCCTGTGATATCGATTGTTCTGCCGCTGACATAAACTACATTCGCGGACATTTTGTTCTGGGTAAGGGTCCCGGTCTTGTCAGAGCAAATTACTGATACGCTTCCCAAAGTTTCGACTGCCGGCAGCTTTCTGATTATCGCGCCCTTTTTGGACATCCTGTAAGCGCCAAGCGCAAGAGATATAGTGGTAACAGCGGGCAAGCCTTCCGGTATTGCCGCCACCGCAAGGCTGACGGCTGTCAGAAAATCCTCAAAAAGATCCCCGCCTTCGATCAACGCAGTGACAAAAACTATTACACATATGAACAATGTTGCCAGCCCAAGCCACTTGCCGAAAACCTCCAGCCTTTGCTGAAGCGGGGTCTTGACCTCCCGATCTTCCTGCACCATTTCGGCGATCTTGCCGATCTGGGTATCCATCCCAGTTGCCACGACAACAGCTTCTCCCCTTCCATATGATGCAAAAGTACCCATAAAGACCATGTTCTTCATGTCCGCTACCGGCAGACCTTCTGTATGTATGGCTTCTGATATCTTATCGACTGGTGTAGATTCGCCGGTCAGCGAGGATTCGTTTATCTTTAGATTTATCGATTCTATGATCCTGGCATCGGCCCCCACATATCCACCCGTTTCAAGGAATATAATGTCGCCCGGGACAAGGTCCTTCTGCGACATTTTTTTCAGCTCCCCATCCCTCTTCACCATCACTTTTGGGGTAGCCATCCTCTTTAATGCCGCTATAGCCTTATTCGCCCGTTCTTCCTGGACCACTCCCAGGACCGCGTTCAAGACTACGATCAACAATATGACCATGGCGTCCGTTATTTCACCCAGGAATATCGATATGACGCAGGCGGCGATAAGTATCAGGACGATGAATTCCTTGAACTGGTCGAGCAGCATCATAATTATGCCGCGGCCGCGCTTTTCTTTTAGCTCGTTCGGCCCGAATTTTATCAGCCCTGAGCGGGATTGCTCTTCTGAAAGCCCTTTTTCAAGGCTTGAGCCAAGCTCTGATAACACGGACTTGATCTCTTTTGTGTGCCATTTTTTCATTTACTTGCTCCCGGTTTTCCAGTATTATAAATACGTGACGAGGAAAATACTAGCAATAACTTTTCTTTTGATGCTGCTTTGCGGAAATTCCCTCGCTGCCGATCTTGATATAGGCACCCACGCGTCGTTCTTTATCCCGCCCGAAGGCGGAGGGAACACCTTGATGACAGGGATCGACGCAAATTACAGGTTGAACACTTACTTTAGCGCCAGGGGTTCCATTGATAATGCCAACTATCAAACGAACGAACACCAGTATTCGCTTACATCGCTCACCGTTACATTGATCGGCCACCTGCTGGGGGAATCAAGCATCGATCCTTACGTCGGAGCGGGTGTGGGATACTATGACAAGAAGATCGACGGCAACTCTGATTCTTCGACCGGCTTGAACGCGCTGGCAGGCATTTCCGCCAAGTTCACCACGTTCAGCGTTGGTCTTGAGGTCAAATATATCATACCCGACACAAAACATATGGAGACAGGATTTTATTCGGTTGGCGGGCAGTTAACTGGCGGGTTGCACATCTCAATGTGACGGCTCGATGTGAACGATCACTTCCTTGACGCCGGCAAATTCTTTCATTATTTTTTCCTCGATCTCATGTGAAAGTTTATGTGCTTCATCGATCCTCATGGAAGGCCGCACGTGTATGTGCAGGTCAACGGAAATATTGTCCTCCCTTCCCCTGGACCTCACTTTATGGCAGATGCCCACGTCCTTGAACTCCGCGACCATCTTTATCAGTTCCTCAGGATCTATCATGGCGGCGTCGGACAAAACTTTTGAAGTCTTTAATAAAACTTCTATCCCGGAATAAGCTATGAAAAGCGCGATAAATCCGGCAACTATGGTATCAAGCGCCGGCATCCCCAGCTTGACGGCGATCAGAGTGACTATTACCGAGCATGACACCAGGATATCGCTCCTTGTGTGATATGAATCGGTGACCAGGAAATCGCTCTTGATCCTCTTGCCCTCACGTTGCTCATACGACATCACAAAAATATTCACGCCTACCGTTACTATCATTACCAGAAAGCTTCCCAGGTTCACCACGGGAGCGATCGGCTGATTGAACCTCTGAATGGCATCCTTCATGATATCGAATGCCACAAAAAGCAAAATGCCGCCGATCCCGAGCGCCGTCAGGGTCTCGTATTTTTCGTGTCCATAAGGGTGTGTCCTGTCAACGGGCCTTTCGGCAACGTAAAAGCCCACCAGCCCGATGATATTGTTAGTGCCGTCCGCGAACGAATGCATCCCGTCCGCTGTCATGCTGGCGCTCCTGGTCAAAACACCGTACAGCAATTTTGCCAGGGCAACCGCCCAATTCAGGAACAGGGTATAGATCAATACCTTTCTCGCAGCCTTAAATTCCAAATTTCACCTTCTTAATGTCCGCAACTGCTTCCTCACAGGACTTGCCTTCACGGGCCGCCTTTATCAATGCCAGGAAAAGCTGCCTTTCCTTGTCGTCCTTTTTGGAAAGCACCTTGTCGATCTCGGCCAGAAAGAACAGTTTATCGTCACCGGAAAGCTTTTCGAAAGCTTCAAAGAAACTTTTTACTTTTTCCTCAATTTTTGGCGTTTCTTCCATAAAAATATACTTTCTTTTGACAATTCTACCATACGGGATCGGAATTCCACAAGGTAAATTTGACAACCTCACCCCCTACCCCTCTCCTATTGTATAGGAGAGGGGAGTAGTGTTGAAACTATAGTAGATTATGATCCCAACATCCCTTGAGGTGAGGTAAGGTTGACTTATATGGTATAATAGTCTCAACTTATGGCAAAAATATTCCCGTTTAACGGGGCTCTCTACAACAAAAAAATCCCCGTAAATCTTTCCAGGGTAATGATCCCCCCATATGATATCATCTCGAAAGAGGAACAGGAGCATTTCTATCAGGTTAGTCCTTACAACTGCATAAGGCTGACCCTTGGCAAGGAATTCCCCGGTGATAACGACCTGAACAACAAATATTCAAGGGCCAATGCCTTTTTCAATTCATGGCTTAAGAACGGCATACTCATCAAGGACGACGAGGAATCCATTTATGCCTATGAACAAAAGTTCAAGTACAAGGGCAAAAAATTCACAAGGCTTGGCTTCATAGCTCTGTTCAAGCTGGAAGAGCTCGAAGCCGGGCGTGTTTATCCCCATGAAAACACCCTGCCGAAGCCGAAACAGGACAGGCTAGAACTGATCAAGGCCGCCGCTGCGAACTTTGAGCCGATCTTCTCCATGTACGTGGACAAGGAGGAAAAAATACCAAGGCTGATAAAGAAAAACACGAAAAGAAAACCCCTGGTGGAGGTGAAGGACTATTCCGGCATCTTGAACAGGTTGTGGAAAATACCCGCAAAGGGCATCCTGAACAGGCTGGCAAAAGAAATGATGAACAAGCAAATATACATCGCCGACGGCCACCACCGCTATGAAGCTTCTTTAAAGTACAGGAATGAAATGCGGACAAGGTCCCAGAAATCGACGGGCGAAGAGCCTTATAATTACATAATGATGTACTTCACCAACATATACGACAAGGGGCTTATGATAATGCCGATCCACAGGCTTGTCCTTAACCTGGACCTGAAGGAAAAAATAAATCTTGAGAACAGGCTGGTGGATTATTTCGACATCGAAGAGATCAAATTCTCCAAAAAAACGGAAAATAACGCGAGGAAGAAGCTTTTAAGGATGCTGTCAAAGGCCGGGGAGGGCGAGCATTTTATCGGCATGTATGTTCATTCGGAGAACAAATATCTTCTCCTAAAACTGAAGAGCGAGAAGATGATAGAAAAATACGTCACAGCCGACAAGCCGAGGGAATGGAAAAAACTGGACGTTTCCATACTGCACAGCATCGTCATAAAGGAGATCCTGGGCATCACGGAAAAGGACATTGAGGCGGAGAATCATATAAAGTACGTCTATAACGACGAACAAGCCTTTGACCTTGTAAAAGAAGGCAGATACCAGATAGCATTCCTTCTTAATCCGACAAAAGTGGAGCAAGTGGTGTCGGTGGCGGACAAGTACGAGAAAATGCCTCAAAAATCCACGTTTTTCTATCCGAAGCTTTTAACAGGACTTGTCATGTACAAGATGCCTCATCCGGAGAAATTCTCTTTTTGATCCGCCTCTGGAGGATTAAAATCTGTGCCCGATGTTCAGGTCCAGTTCCAGTACTGCCCCCCCGTCCTCTATCCTGTTGATCGCGATCTTTGGCGTAAAGAAATAGTCCCAAAGCCTGATGTTAGGCGCGAAAGCTATGTAAGAAGCGTGTCCATGCGTGTCCTCGTCAATTGTGTACTCCTCACCCGAAAGGCTGTCCACATAATCAAGAATTTTTGAAACATAAAAGGGGCATCCGCCGTAATGCAATGTAAAGAACAGGTCTTCGTTTACCACGTACTTCAGCACCAGACCATATTTCTGCATGCTTATGTTCTGCTCCAGGCCCGAGTTCGTCATCAGGTATTCGATCTCAGCCCCGACACCGAAGTTATCAGCAACGGGTAAAAAGACGTCGCCGCCCAGGTCCAAGCCTGTTCCCGGACCGTTCACAAGCCCTAAATGGAAGGATGAGTCATACGGCACATTCCCTCCCGAAAATGTTACCGGGAACGACGCCGAGCAAAGAATTGAGGACAGCAGAAAACAGATAAATAATGATTTTTTCATAATGATCCCCTCCCCGTCAATCTCTTGTACGCTTCCAGGTATTTTTCCCTTGTTTTCCGGATAATTTCTTCCGTCAATGGCGGCGCGGGCGGGTTCCTGTCCCATTTGATGGCAAGCAGGTAATCCCTGGCGAATTGCTTGTCGTAGCTTACCTGGGGTCCGCCTTCTTTGTATGAATCCATGGGCCAGAACCTGGAAGAATCAGGGGTAAGGATCTCGTCTATAAGTATTATTTTCCCGTCGATCTCCCCGAATTCGAACTTGGTGTCGGCAATGATTATGCCTTTTGATTCCGCGTGCCTGCATGCTGCCTTATATACCTCAAGCGTCTTTGTTTTAAGCGTATCCGCGATCTTATCGCCAACGGTCTTTCTCATTTCAGCCTCTGTGATATTGATATCGTGGCCGGCTGATGCTTTGGTGGAAGGTGTGAATATGGGCTCCGGTAGTCTTGAAGACTCCTTTAATCCTTTTGGAAGTTTGATGCCGGAGACGGACCCTTTCTGCTGGTATTCGGACCATGCTGAGCCGGCAATATATCCCCTTACGATACATTCTATGTCTATCAGCTTTGCTTTTCTTCCGATGACCGATCTCTTGTCAAGTATATCGGCATATTTCTGCAGTTCCTTTGGGTATTTTTTCACGTCAGCCGTCACAACATGGTTATCGATTATCTTCTTTGTATAATCGAACCAGAAAAGAGAGATCTGGTTAAGTATCTTTCCCTTGTCGGGGATGGGGGTCGGGAGCACCGAATCAAAGCAGGATATCCTGTCCGTGGCAACTATTAAAAGCCTATCGCCAAGGTCAAAAACGTCGCGAACCTTGCCGCGCTTGAATAAAGGAATGCCTGGAAGCTCAATTTTAACGACCGGATTATCCGCCATATTTAAGGGGATAATATTATAAGATTTTTAAATGCTATTCAAGTGGATAAAAAATACATTGCCTATTCATTAATTTTCAATGATCCATTCGATTTTTTTTGCTTTCTGGGGGGGCTCTACAGCCGGTTCCGGTTTGCTCTCTTCTTTCGGTTCCGGTTTTTTCTCTTCATTTAGTCCCGGTTTGACCCCTTCATTTGGTGCTATATCGACTTGCTGGAATCCGCCGAACTCGTTCACTAAATAGAGCGAGAACCACACCCAGTTCTGGCCATAATATTCCGCGGGATTCTTTCCCCAATAACCATCGTTGTTATAATTTGACTGAAGGAGTCCATATAACTTTTTTGCATCTTCAATATCCCCGGACGCCCACAAATATGCCATGTAAACTCCATGTGTCTGAAGGGTTTCGCTCCTCCAGCGGACGCTCCCATTGATATCATAGCCGCTGTAGATCGTGCCGTTCTTATTCATCTCCCCTTTATAGAACTGACACGGCGAAAAATCGGATTTCAAGCTGCTGCAATCGCAGTAAGCTCTGGCCTCTGCATCTGTTGGGTCCAATTTGGCCTGAAGCGCCATCCAGATCAATGTCCGGAAAGCGTCTCCGCCCGCATAATAATCGCTCATTCCGTGATCTCCCTTACTCCAGCCGTGATCTCGAACTTCCCCTTTTGGATCCAAGGCTATCCAGTCGGGAACAATATTTACCTTTCCTTCAACAGGAGCCTGGGATTGATCATGTAAAACCGCCCGTTCAGCCTTTCTGATTATTTCGTAGCAGGGAGCAACCATCGAATCCCAGTTATGGTCCAAATCAGCTTCAGCGAACAATTTCTTGTAATATGTTGGGCGGAAGTAAGAGATATTGATCCCGGTGGTTGGAGCTCCTGTGAACGGATCTTTCGTGTAGATCTGTGTGTCGCCCGCGATCAAAACCCTTTTCCCGTTTATTATCCGGGTTTCCTTGCCCCATATGTCATTTAATATGGCGAGCGCTTCCGTCCTGTAGCTGATCTTGCCGCTGCTCCCCCATTTCTTATCCGCCATCAGCAGCGCTGCGGCAATATCCTGATCTGCGTCAGCTGCCGGATCGCAATTATTAAGTACCCCGCCATCCTTGCCGCCAACACTTGGCAGGAACCTCCAGGCGAACAAATGATCCCTTTTTGAAGGCTCAAGGGATTCCCACCCCTTTGTCTGGGGATTAAAAATCCTGCTGATGTTCTTTCGCTGCATGTTCGCCGAAGCCCAGAGCCATAACTTGTCGAAGGTTTCGTGGTCATCCATTAATACAGCCCGGGAAAGATCATAAGAAACCGTTTCGGAAAATGTGACTTTTTCCGTCCTGTCCTCATCGCGATCAATATCGTCATTGTCCGGATCCGCAAGAGGCCTGCCGTCACTTTCGATCATTGTCTTCCTGCGATATTCATAAGATGCCTTTAGGATCGCGCTTATAACCGGGTCATTCTGCGCTGATGTTACTGCCATTTCTTTTCTCCTCCTTAAAACCTGAAAATTCCAACTGTATTTTTATCGATAAATCCACTTAAAAATTTCACTTTTGCCGTTATTTTGTTATAATGTCCTCATTATGATCCTTCAATGCAATATCTGTGAAACCAAAATAGATATTCCTGAAAAAGCCAAACCTGGCTATCGCGTTACCTGCCCCAATTGTTACGCTCAGCTTGGCCTCTATAAAATAAAGGGGAAATTCGTGCTTGGCTGCGCCATCTGCAAAGAAGCGTTATTCGACCCGGATAACTGCGCCAAATGCGAAAGGAACAGGGAAAGAAAAGCGCTTCTTGAGGAAGGAAAACTTTAAATGGACGACCTGCAAAAAGCGCTGAACACCGCATTAAGCATGGAAAAGACCGGCTATGACCTCTACATGAAAGCGGCGGGAAAGACCTCAAATAAGCTCGGAAAGTCCACCCTGGAAGCCATCGCCGCAAAGGAGCTTGACCATATAAAGGCGATAGAGGCATTCGCGGAAAAGAACTTGAAAGTCGCGATCGCGGCCATCAACCCGAAAAGCAAGAAAGAATATGTAAGGCCGATTATGGAAAAATTGTCAAAATATCTTGATGAGAACATAACAAAGGACTCTGACCTCGAGAAGGCTTACAAGACGGCGATGGGACTTGAAAAAGGCACGTTTAATTTTTACAAAGACCTTGCTGCAAGATCAGCTGATGCGCAGGCGAAAATATTCTTTGAGTTCCTTATGGGCGAAGAGAATACCCATTATGAGCTTCTCTCCGAATCCCTGGAATATCTGAACCATCCGGGAAACTGGTACAGAGAGCAGGAAAGGTGGATAGTGGAAGGCGGATAAATAAGGAGGTCTCTTTATGAAAAAACGTTATGTGGTGCTGGGACTCGGAAGGTTCGGTTCAAAGGTGGCAAGGGAGCTGTTCTATAAAAAGCAGGAAGTCAAGGTCATTGACAGGGATGAGGATAGGATACAGCAGATAAAGGACGAGGTCACAAAAGCTTATCTTGGGGATATTGCCGATGAACAGATGCTTATGGATGCGGGCATAGCGGATTGCGACGTAGTAATAGTAGCGGAAACATCCAACGTGGAGGCCAATATCGTCGCAACGCAGATCTGCAAGAACATCGGCATAAAAAAGGTCATTTGCAAGGCGAAGAACACCCTGCACGGCAATATCCTGAAAAAGCTGGGCGCCGACCAGATAATCTTCCCTGAACAGGACACCGCCATCAAGCTCGTGAGCAAATTGACATCGGAAGGGATACTGGATTACATAGATCTTGGGGGTGAGCTTTCGATAGTTGGTATTACCGCACCGGACAACATGGTGAATAAGACGATTGGCGAACTCGAATTGAGAAAGAGATTCAATGTAACGATTATTGGCATTAAACGAACAGACGACATCATTTTTAACCTTGTCGCGGATACGAGGATCATATCCGGAGATGCTCTTATAGTCTTTGGGGAAGTTGAATCACTGAAAAAGCTTCATCTTGATATTACCCATAAGACATAATGTGAATGATTTGAGAAAAGTAAAGTTGGGTAAAAACCTTGGTTGATTATTTAAAGAATTTTTTCATAGGTAAGGCGAAGAATCCTTTAGACCAATCGACGATGCATAATATATCGCTGGTCGCTTTCTTCGCATGGGTCGGGCTTGGCTCCGACGGACTTTCATCCTCCTGTTACGGTCCCGCAGAAGCATATATAACGCTTGGGAAACATCATTTCCTCGGACTCCTTGTCGGGATCGCTACCGCCTTTACGATATTTATAATCGCTGAAAGCTATTCTCAGATAATCGAGCTCTTTCCCACGGGCGGCGGGGGTTATCTCGTTGCCAGTAAATTATTGTCCCCCAATACGGGTATGATTGCCGGCTGCGCTCTTTTGATCGATTATATACTGACGATCACTATTTCGATCGCCAGCGGCGCCGATGCATTATTCAGCTTCTTACCCGTGAACTGGTTGATTTATAAGGTGTGGTTTGCCGCCGCTGTGGTACTGATACTGATAATACTTAATATGCGGGGAATAAAAGAATCGGTTACAGTACTTATGCCCATATTTCTTGGATTTGTGATAACTCACGCAATAATAATTCTGTACGCTCTTGTCTCGAATCTGATGGGATTCTCAATGATCATCCAATCCACAGTGACAGACATCAGGTCATCCACCACGGAGCTTGGAGTTCTTGGTATGCTCTTCCTAATAATGAAAGCATACAGCATGGGCGCTGGGACATACACAGGTATCGAAGCCGTAAGCAATGGTCTGCCTATATTAAGGGAGCCAAAGGTAAAGACCGCAAAAAAAACAATGTTCTACATGGTGGTATCTCTTGCTTCCGTTGTCATAGGATTATTTTTGGCTTACGCTCTCTTCAGGGTTGAGCCTCAGGCGGGAAGAACGATAAACGCGATATTATTCAATAAAATCACAAGCGACTGGGGGATTGGTGGCTATGTCTTCACCCTATTTACGCTGATATCCGAAGCCGCCATCCTTTTTGTGGCATCACAAACAGGTTTTACCGGCGGCCCGATGGTCCTTTCAAACATGGCTGCTGATCGCTGGGTACCAAAAAGATTCGCCCTTCTTTCTGACCGTCTTGTGACGATCAACGGCATCCTTATAATGGGCATCGGCTCTCTCATTCTCATGGTATCCACAAACGCCTCAGTGGGTTTCCTTGTGGTCTTATACAGCATAAACGTTTTTATAACCTTCTGCTTATCTCAGATCGGGATGGTCAAATACTGGTGGCTGGCAAGACACGCGATAAGAGACTGGAAACCGAAGATTAGTGTGAATGGGATAGGCCTGGTACTGACATCGTTCATTCTGGTTTCTATGACTGTGATCAAATTCAATGAGGGTGGATGGATCACCCTGTTCATTACAGGCGCGCTGGCCCTTTTCATGTCGATCATTAAAATGAACTATAACCAGACCGACAGGCTGATCAATAAACTTAATCGGCTGGTGAAAGAAGTTGACTCTGTGCATCCTGTTTACCAGATACCCGTACGCAGGGCAAAGGATAAAACTTTCGATCCGAATGACAAGACGGCCGTTATACTTGTAAAGGATTACTCTGGCACAGGATTAAAAGCGCTTTTCAGCGTCTTCAAGCAGTTCAGGGGCAATTTCAATAACTTCGTTTTCCTCCAGGTCGGCCTTATCGACGCAGCCGCATTCAAAAGCCAGGCGGAGCTGGAAGAAGTACAGAACAAGGTAAAGAATCAGCTTAACCGTTATGTGGAATTACTTCAACAGCACGGATACAACGCGGAGGGTATTTACAGATTCGGCACAGATACCGTGGAAGAGATCGATAAGGCCGCTTCTGATATATTAAAAAAGTATCCCAACGCGACTTTCTTCGGGGGTCAGATAATTTTCCCCAAGTCATCGTTCCTCTCAAGGCTGCTGCACAATTACACGGTATTCTCGGCGCAGCAAAGGCTCTATAAGAAAGGGATACCTCTGTTCGTTCTGCCGATAGAGCTGCCGGTAAAATAGCATCTTAAAGGAGGGAATGATAATGACAGAGAACGCAAAACAGGCTTTGGAGATACTCCGGGACCCATCACACTTCCAGTGGTATGTGATCCCCCTTCTCCTGATAGTTCTTTACATATATTCTGTTGAGGTTGAGCGCCGAAACTGGAACGTCTTTTTTGGCGGTCTCGCATTGTGGGGAATGGACTGGTTCAATGAGATATGGAACGGCCTGTTATTTCATTTCAACAACTTCGCCCCTGCGTGGGCCACTCCCGGAGGAACTGCATATAACATCCTGATAGGCCTTAACATCGAGATAACCATGATGTTCGCCGTAATGGGTATTTATGCCTGCAAGATGCTGCCAAAAGACAAGAAAATGAAGATACTCGGTATCAACAACAGGATATTTTTCGCTGTATTGAACACTATTCTAGCTGTCGGTATCGAGGTGCTCCTGAACCTTGCCGGCGCGCTCACCTGGGACTTGCCGTGGTGGGGACTGCAGGCTCCCTGGCTGATATTCCTTGTGGGATATCTGCCATTCTTCCTGGTTTGCTTCTGGGTTCATGACATGAAGAAGGTGAAGGATAAGGTAATAACAGTGTCAGCTATTTTGGGATTTGACGCCCTTTGTCTTATAATATTCGGCGCGATCCTGGGGTGGATCTAAGCCGGCATGCCCGGGAATACCCTCCTGACCCCTCTTTTAAAAGCGTCCGCCACTTCATCTTGGGCGGCAAGGCCTACTTTTATAAAGGGATTGAGCACGATTTGCTTCATAAGAGCTATACTATCCTGGATATTATATTCTTCAAGGTTCGATTCATGTGGTTTGCCGTCACTGTCTTTCCATATCCAAGCCCTTCTGACAGTTAATGCGGCCTCTTCCCCGTTCTTAACCACTGCAAATCTCCCGTTCCCGGGGCCATGGATCAGATAATCGATCTGTTTTTCAATGTCGAACTTTTCAAGGCCGACCAGTGAATCATAACTGGAGGTGCCCGATATCGTTTCACTTACATTATTGACCAGGTCCGCCAGCGCTACCAGGTGCGCATAAATATGATAAGCCGGGTGCAGTTGAGGGTCATCAGCAAGGAACAAAGAGCCGTCTTTATCATGATACCGGGGATCCCTTAATTGTCCGATCCTTTGGGCCCTTACAAAGAAGGATTGGATCCCCACCGCAATAGAATGGCGTTCTGTGGTTGAGATCAAAGACCTCAATAATCCTGCAATATCGTCTTTGACAATGCCAAAAAGCGGGGAAAAAGCTTCTTCTAACATCAAGGCCCCAACTATAGGGTGCGCCAGGTTCCCTTCTTCTCGAGCTTTCTTTAATGTTGAATCCTCATCGAGGGGGTGGAGACGACCTTCAAAATCTACAATCTTGGAGGCGCCGCTTCCCACCATCATTCGCCCGATATCATGTATGGCTGTGAACAATGCTATTCTTTCCTCATACCCCATTTGCGCTGCAACGTTCGTATTGCCGCCCGCTTTCAATAGCCGCAGCGCCTGAACTATCCCGAAACGATAATGCTGAATGGAATCGATCACCTGCGTGGAAGGAACGCCGTGGTATTCGGCAATGGCCGGCATTGCATCAAGTGCCCAGCGCAGCAACACATTTTCGGCCCTGGTCCTGCCGGCCACCACTTGATTGGTAAATGTCCTGGTCAATATGTTCTTCACCTGTCGCGGCAATAAATTCCCCGCTCTGATATTTAATCTTTCAATTAACATATTTCCTTTTGCTCCGATTTTCCTGGCGCCGGAATATTTGCCATGAATACACCCGATCATATATTTATCGCTTAATTTTTGTTGTAATTTCACATAATATGAAGATTTTAACCATTGAAACCTCGTGCGATTTAAAAGAACAACCGTTACAATTGATATTCCCACTCTATACACAAAATGATGGAAATGATAAAATGCACCTGAATGGGAAGCAATAAAACCTTTGAATGTTTTCCTTTCTGGATGGTCATTACAGCTGATACTGTTTCGTTCGGCATTTATATTATCGGCGCTTATCTCATGTTCAAGCTTGGCGCGATCTGGGGCTGGTTATATTTGCTGTATTGCCTTATTGTTGAAATTAGAGTAATGAGGTTCTCGTGCCTACATTGTTATTATTATGGCAAATTGTGCGGTTTGGGGAGAGGGAAACTGGCGTCTCTCTTTTTTGGGAAAGGCGATCCGAAAAAGTTCCTGGAAAAGAATATCACATGGAAAGACCTAATTCCCGATCTATTGGTTTCATTGATACCGTTTCTTATTGGCCTTTACATCTTATTCAAGGATTTCAGCTGGGCCGTGCTGACACTAATAGTATTGCTTTTTCTTTTAACAACTGTCGGTAATGGCTTTATCAGGGGAAATATTGTCTGCAAATACTGCAAACAGAGAGATCTTGGATGCCCGGCTGAAAGGTTGTTCTCTAGATGAAAATCTTAGCTATCGAGACCTCTTGTGATGAAACATCCGCCTCTGTTGTTGAGAACGGCAAACATATATTATCGAGTGTTGTCGCCTCACAGGTGGAATTCCATCAGAAATACGGCGGCATCGTTCCTGAGGTCGCCTCAAGGAAGCATATTGAAGTTATCGCCGCCGTAGTTAAACAGGCTCTCGAAGAAGCGAAAATCCCCCTTAAAAAGATCGATGCCGTGGCCTCAACCTATGGGCCGGGGCTTGTGGGTTCGCTGATAGTCGGACTGAGTTATGCCAAGGCCATCGCTTTTGCACTGAAGAAACCTTTCATCGCAGTGAACCACATCGAGGGACATATATACGCTAACTTCTTAAACTCACCCCCTTTCTCCCCCTCTCTTATTAAGAGAGGGGGACGGGGGGTGAGTTTTCCTTTCATCTGCCTTGTCGTCTCCGGCGGGCACACTCAGCTGATACTGGTAAAAGACCACGGGAAATATGAGACTTTGGGAAGGACAAGAGATGATGCGGCCGGCGAGGCGTTCGATAAAGTAGCAAGATTCCTCGGCATCGGATATCCTGGCGGCCCGATCATCGACAAGATGGCAAAGGAAGGCGATGCAGCCGCGATCGATTTCCCAAGAGCTATGATCGATGAGGGTTACGACTTCAGCTTCAGTGGATTGAAAACTGCCATTGTTAACTATGTAAAGAAACTAAGAACGATGAACGATGAACTGCGAACGAATATCGTCGCTTCATTCCAGCAGGCGGCGGTCGATATCCTGGTTGAAAAGACGATCAGGGCCGCAAAGAACAGGAAAGTAAAATGGATAGCGCTTGCGGGCGGAGTCTCGGCCAATTCAAGACTAAGGACAGATCTGCGATCAAGAGCTGATAAGGAAGGTTTAAGTGTCTCGATCCCTCCCATATGGCTCTGCACCGACAACGCCGCAATGATAGGGTGCGCCGCCTATTACTTGCTTAAAAAAGGAAAAAAGAGTAATCTGGACATCGAAGCTGTTTCAACCCTGAGGATATGATGAATAATAAAACATATGTCTTCCTTACTTTTGCCCTTTTACTCTTTAGTTTTACCTTTGTTTCCGGCTGCGGAAAGTATGTTGCCCAATATTCGGCGCCCGTGGTCATTTCCAGGTACCCGGTGAACGGCGCAAGCGGGATCGGCAGCCATGAGACCATATGGCTCAAATTCAGCAAATCGGCCGACGAAAATAATATGAACATCTCGCAGCTTGGCTCAAAGATCAAATGGGCGGGTGATATGATGGCTACCGCCACATTCGAACCATCGCTCACGCCCGAGGCGGTCTGGTCGGAAGACAACACTAAGTTAACGATAAAAAATGTTTATTTTACCTCGATCGAAGCGGGGGCAAGGGTCCACATCACCGCGTCCAGGGAGGCTTTCCAGGATGTTAACGGGCTTTATTTGCAGGAAAATGCGAATTTGTGGAACTACACGCTGCAGTAAATTTTATTTAAGATCTTCCAGCAGGGACGCCATTGCGGCTATCACGTCTTTTGTTTCGGGCCTCATGAATTCCTCGTAAGTGAATATCTTCTTGCCGTAATTGAACGCGCCGATCACGGTTGCGGAGTAATATTCATCCAGAGTTGACTTGATGGTTTTTGAAAGCTGTTTCTTGACCGTACCTTTTATTTCGCCCAATCTGTAAAAATTGAAGCAGAGCGCATAGGTGACATATTCGGGGGATTCGTTATTGATGTTCGCCAGTATCTTGTCCGCCTTGTTCTCGATGTTCCACTGGCTGCCGCCGTCCTTTGAATAATCGATATCAAATCCGTTCAGCGCCGAGTTAAGGTCGCCCATGCTCTTGTCCACCATCGTTATCGTGTCCGCAGGCGTGTATATTATGTACCTCTTCCAGGCACTGCCGTTAAGAAGGGCATAAGCCCACCCCACCCTGTTGTAAGCCCTGGCATAGTACAGAGGATAATACTGGGACGGCGGTATGTTCATTCCTTTTTCGGTGGTCAGATTGGATATTGAAGTCAGGACCTCGTTTATCCACGTGTCGGCATCCTGGTACATCTCCAGCTGCTTGTAAAGCTTCAGCACGGATCCCTCAACAGCCCTGTGCGTGAGTATGCCTTTCCTGTACGCGGAAGCTATCGCGTATGGAAGAACTTCCTGGGCCAGCGACCTGGAAGTATCCTTTGAATTAAGTATATCAACCGCCTTGGAGACAACGTTATCCAAAGCCGAAAGCGAATTCTCATATGCGCCAAGTTTTTCCCTTACCAGCGCCTTTTTATAGAGGTCCGCCAGGTATTTGACGGAACTGCTCGCGTCGGAGGAAACAATGTAATCAGTGACGCTCGCTCCCAACGATCTTGAATCCGATTGGGGAAGCTCGAGTGCAGTATCAGCAAGTTCCTGTCCTACACATGCGCAGGAAAGACAAATGACGAAAATGAGGATTAAAATATTCTTCAGCATATCATTGAAAAACTTCGCTATATTACCATATTATTGAAAGCTTGTCGATGAAAATACCCCGCCATTGCGGCGGGGCAGGCTGCCATAGTATAATCAAAAGCATGAAAGCCGCACCTATTGATGTTGATCATGTCGCCAAGCTTGCCAGGCTTGGCCTCACGGATGAGGAAAAGAAAAAATTCACTGAGCAGCTTTCAAGGATCCTGGAATACGCCGAAACTATCAACAAACTGGATACGAAGAACGTGATCCCGACTTCCCATGCGATACCCGTGAATAACGTGTTCCGGGAAGACAGAACGGCTCCCTGCGAGAACATTAAGGGAATAATCGCTAATGCACCCGCATCGGACAACAACATGTTCGCGGTGCCGAAGATCATGGAGTGAAAATGGAATTATTCCAGCTTACCGCCCACGAGCTCCACGCGAAACTTGACAAAAAAGAGGTTTCCGCGGAAGAGATCACGAAATCCGTCCTTGGCAGGATAAGCAGGGTGGAGAACGGCGTTTCCGCGTTCCTCGCGATCAATGTTGACGAGGCGATCGACAGGGCGGTGGAGATCGATGAACAGATAGCTTCCGGAAAAGCAATGACCCCGCTTACCGGCATTCCCGTAGCGATCAAGGACAATATGTGCACAAAGGGAGCGATCACCACCTGTGCTTCAAGGATCCTCCGCAATTACTTGCCGCCTTACAATGCCACCGTCGTCGAGAATCTTCTGAAAGCCGGAGCGATCCCAATAGGAAAGACAAATATGGATGAATTTGCAATGGGATCCTCCACTGAGAACTCGGCTTATAAGGTGACTAAAAATCCCTGGGACCTGAAAACCGTGCCTGGGGGATCATCCGGCGGCTCCGCCGCATGTGTTGCGGCAGACGAGGCCATACTTGCCCTTGGCTCCGACACCGGTGGCTCCATCAGGCAGCCCGCTTCGCTCTGCGGGGTGGTTGGGCTTAAGCCCACATACGGAAGGGTATCAAGGTACGGACTTATAGCTTTCGCGTCGTCGCTTGACCAGATAGGGCCCATCTCAAAGGATGTTGCCGACGCGGCGATCCTCATGAATTTCATCGCCGGCCATGATGAAAAAGATTCCACCTCCGTTGATGAGAAGGTGCCGGATTACAGGGGATCGCTTATCGATGATGTGAAAGGAATGAAAATAGGGCTGGTGAAGGAATTGATCGGCAAAGGGATCGCTGTGGATGTAAAAAAAGCGATCCTTGAAGCCGCGGATCTTCTTAAAAAGCTGGGCGCAAAGGTTGAGGAAGTGTCGATGCCCACCTTTGAATACGGCGTCCCCACTTATTACATCCTGGCAACCGCGGAAGCAAGTTCGAACCTTGAGCGCTACGACGGGGTGAAGTACGGCCACAGGTCCAAAGATTCAGACGATCTCCTGACAATGTATTACAACACCAGAAGAGAAGGGTTCGGACCCGAGGTGAAGAGGCGCATCATGCTGGGCACTTACGCGCTGTCCGCCGGATATTATGACGCGTATTACCTGAAGGCGCAAAAGGTCAGGACCCTTATAAAGAACGATTTTGACAGGGCTTTTTCAAAGTTCGATGCCCTCATATCCCCCACCTCCCCCACTGTTGCTTTCAAGATCGGTGAAAAAACCGATGATCCCCTGTCCATGTACCTTTCCGATATCGCGACGATACCCGTAAATCTTGCCGGGATCCCCGCGATATCCATCCCGTGCGGCTTCGTGAATGACCTGCCGGTCGGCCTGCAGATAATCGGAAAAGCTTTCGCGGAAGAGACCATATTCAGGGTAGCTTATACATACGAGCAGAACACTCAGTGGCATAAGAGGAAGCCTAATTTATGAACTATGAAGCGGTCATAGGGCTTGAGATACACGCGCAGTTATTGACTAAGTCAAAAATTTTCTGCGGGTGCTCCACCAAATTCGGTTCGGCGCCGAATTCAAACATCTGTCCGGTGTGCACTGGGCAGCCCGGGGTACTGCCGGTCCTCAATAAAAAGGTCATTGAGTTCGCCATAAAGACCGGATTGGCGCTCAAAGGGCAGATAGCAAAACACTCGATATTCGCAAGGAAGAATTATTTCTATCCGGACCTTCCAAAGAACTACCAGATATCACAGTACGAGCTGCCGCTTGTCACGGGCGGGCATCTTGACATCGCCGTCAACGGGAAAACAAGGCACGTGGGGATAACAAGGGTGCACCTGGAGGAGGACGCCGGCAAACTGGTGCATAAGGGCGCCGCGGGATTGAAAGGTTCAACATCAAGCCTTGTGGATTTCAATAGAACTGGTGTCCCCCTGATGGAGATCGTGACAGAACCGGATATTAGGAGCCCGGAGGAAGCTAAGATCTTCGTCTCTGAGCTGAGGAACCTTCTTGTCTACCTCGGCGTTTGCGACGGCAACATGGAGGAAGGTAGCTTAAGATGTGATGCTAACGTTTCCATTCGACCTGTCGGTCAAAAAGAGCTAGGGACAAAGACCGAAGTTAAGAACATGAATTCGTTCAAGGCCGTCCAGAAAGCGCTTGAATCGGAAATAAAACGGCAGACAGAAATGATACAAGCGGGAGAGAGGATAGTTCAGGAAACAAGGTTATTCGACGATACCACCGGCACCACAACCCCAATGAGGAGCAAGGAAGAGGCACATGATTACAGGTATTTCCCCGAACCCGACCTTGTGCCGGTGGAGGTTGACAGGAAATGGATCGACAATATAGAAAAAACAATATCTGAGCTTCCTGCCGCAAAAAGATCGCGGTTCATGAAAGAGTTTGGCCTTCCTGAACTTGATGCCACAATATTGACCGATGACAAGGCCCTTGCTGATTTCTTTGAGGAATGCAATAAGCTTTATAAGAACGCGAAGAACTTAAGCAACTGGATCATCGGCGACCTGACCGCTTACATGAAAACCAAGAAAGTCGGGATCAAGGACATTAATTTAACTTTCTCACAATTCGCGGAGATGCTGGACATGGTCGACAAAGGAACCATAAGCAGGACTTCTGCCAAATCATCTCTTACTAAAATGCTTGATGAAGGGAAATCGATCCATGATATTGTTTCCGAATCGGGGCTCACTCAAATATCTGATGAGGTGAAAATCAGGCTGATAGTACTTGAGGTGATCCAGAAGAACCGTCCGCAGGTGGTCCAATACAAGTCCGGAAAGACAACGCTGGCCGCCTTCTTTGTCGGTCAGGTGATGAAGGAAACAAAAGGAAGGGCAAACCCGGAAGTGGTTAACAGGATCGTTGTTGAAGAGCTGAACAAAGCATAATCTCTCCTTATCTTATCCCAAAAATCTCTGATAATACTGAAATTTAACGCGAAATCTTACGAAAAATAACCAGAGGTATATATGGCAGTAAACCGTTTGCCAGGAAATTTTAGAAGAGCTCCCGGTACTTTGAAGGAGCTTCAAAGGCTTGCGCTTCCATTGACGCATAACGTGGCGGTACAAGAAATTGGTATTGTCAAAAAGAGGGGCCTGCACCCTGTTCAGGCGGGTTATGATGTAGCCCACAGGGCCATAATAAATCCTTTTGGAAGGGACTATACAGTTATATATGGGGCATGGGGCGGCGACACGGCTAATCCGCTGCTTTCTACTGACGCAACGACACTTGTTGGGATCGATAAGAAACAATTAAGCGCCAATAGGCTGGAAGAGGCTCTGGTCGAGTGGGGCAGGTATGAGAACAGGTCAAAATTCTCCGATGCGAAAGAAATGCGAATTATGAAAAGTTATCGATACGGTCATTATTTCTGGCTTGAAGGATTCATAACCAGCGACTTTCCGCGCTTAGTGATAATGGACCTGAAAATGCTCGGGGTAAGGAGATCGAGCATAAGGATCACAACCTCCGGCAAGAGCTATAGTGACGATGGCTACATTGACATTGATTTCAGATGGGCCTATCCGGGAGGCCCGTTAAGGGACAGGAAGATCAGGATCTTTAAAGCGGATCTGATCGTTCCGGATTCTTATCCTCCGGCTCTGGCCGCCCTTATCGCGCGCGGTTTTGACGTTTATTTCCAGAAATCCGCAATGGAATGCATCGATGACCTCCAAAATTATCTTCCCTGGGTGATCAAAGGGGCGAGAAAGTGCATACTTATCAGCCCGACCCCCGGGTCGCTTCCGAGTGAGCCCGTCAACAAGAGCGTCGCAAGATCCCTTGAAAAAGCGCGCTATATCAGGTTCGGCCACATAAACCCGGCATACGCGGGACTCTTCCGGCAATATTCCGCCGATCCCTCAGCTGTAATAGAATACAACTGGCTTGTTGAACTCTGGGTGAAAATGGGCGCAGGCAGGGCAACCAGGAATAAACCTGCTTAAATAACGACTTTATAGGCGACTCTACCCACCAACCCAAACCCATGCTAAAATACAAACATGGGCTCAATAGCTTACCAAATCGGAAATGCACTTTACCTAAACATAACCAACCGCTGCACGAACAGGTGCAGTTTCTGCATTCGCTATAAGACAAAACTCTTCAATAACAAGCACGAGCTTTGGCTGGACAGGGAACCCGCGTCGAATGAGATCATCAAGGCCATCCGCGAACCAAAAAAGTTCAAGGAGATCGTTTTCTGCGGGTACGGAGAGCCGCTCACGAGGCTTGACGTGGTGAAGGAAGTAAGCGCATGGATCAAGAAGAACGGCGGCAGGGTCAGGATCGATACCAACGGGTCCGGTAATCTCTTTAACAAGAGGAACATCATTCCCGAGCTCAAGGGTCTTGTGGACTCCATATCAATCAGCCTTAACGCCCAGAACAGGAAGCTGTTCCAGAAGATCTGTCATTCGGAGTTCGGCGAGCCCGCTTTCGATGGTATAATCGAGTTCGCGAAGGAAGCGAAGAAATACATTCCCGCGGTCGAGATGACTGCCGTGAACATTCCGGAGATAGATGTCGAGGAGACAAAAAAAATAGCGGATGATATCGGCGTTTCTTTCCGGTTACGCACCTATTATGAACAGGATTACATAAAATGAACTACGACATAGCGATCATCGGAGCAGGGCCGGGCGGCTACACCGCCGCAATAAGGGCTGCCCAGCTTGGCAAAAAAGTCGTCATTATAGAAAATAATGAACTGGGCGGAACCTGCCTTAACCGCGGCTGCATTCCCACAAAGACGCTTCACGCGAGCGCGAAATTATTCTCAAAAATGAAGAAGGCGGATAAGTTCGGCATAAACGCTCGCGATGTTTCAATTGACCTTTCAAGGGTGATCGACAGGAAGAACAGCATCGTGAGCCAGCTGCGCAAGGGGCTGGAATACCTGTTCAAGGAGAACAGGATCGATCTTATACGCGGCGATGCTGCTTTCACGGGCAGCCATCAGATCATGGTCAATAACCAGGTCATCGAATCGCCAGGTATCATACTCGCAACGGGATCAACAATAACCGACAAGTCCCCCTTCAATATCGATGAAAAAAAAGTATTTTCCAGTAATGGCATACTTGAGCTGAGATCGATACCAAAAAGCATTGGAGTGATGGGAGCGGGGCCCATGGGAATTGAGCTGGCCTGCATATTCAATGCAATGGGATCAAAGGTCGCAATATTTGAGGTCATGGACCGGATATTGCCTCAGGAAGATGCGGAAGTCGCCAAAACACTTCATGAATCCCTTGTGAGGAGCGGGATACAAATCAAATGCAGCCAAAGCCTGAAAGACGTCAACGAGTTTGAGATCGTGCTCATGTCGGTGGGAAGAAAACTGAACACCGATGGCTTTGCAAATGCCGGCATCAAGCTCAATAACGGCAAAGTTGCCGTCAATGAAAAGATGGAGACCAGCGTTCCCGGTGTCTACGCCGTTGGCGATATCGCCGGCAAGTTCATGTTCGCGCATACCGCAGCTAGGGAAGGCATTGTGGCGGCCGAAAATGCCTGTGGTAAAAAAGCAAAAATGGATTATTCAGCCGTGCCAAGGTGCATATACTCCGACCCCGGGGTTGCAGCCGTCGGATTGACAGAGGATGAAGCGGCATCAAAGTACGGGGCCGGCAATATCAAGGTTGGCCGATTCCCGTTCAGGGCGTCATCAAAGTCTTTGATAGAGGATGAGCGCGACGGACTTATCAAGATAATAACCGACAAGCATAACAAAGTGATCGGCGCCCATATTGTGGGCGGGCCGGCAACTGAGATCATTGGCGAGGCCGCACTGGCCATCCATAAAGGATCGAAGATCGAGGATATTATTGACACAATACATGCGCATCCGACTGTTTATGAGTCTATGTATGAAGCAGCCGAGAATGTCTTGAAACAGGCAATTTCGATAATAAATAAATGAGCAACCTGCCGCCCTGGCTAATTAAACGGACTCCAAAATCGGAGAATATAAGGAACATCCGCGACCTTATAGGCGATGATGTCCACACCGTGTGCGAATCCGCCAAATGCCCCAACATAGGCGAATGCTACAGCAATAAGACGGTGACGTTCATGATCCTGGGTGACATCTGCACCAGGGGCTGCAAGTTCTGCGCGGTCAAGCACGGGATCCCCGCGCAGCCCGATCCGATGGAGCCGGCGAACTTGGCTTTGGCCGCGAAAAAGCTGAATCTTAGATATGCAGTCGTGACATCCGTAACAAGAGACGACCTTCCGGACGGAGGAGCCAGCTATTTCGCTAAAACTATTTACGAACTACGAAAAACGAACTACGATATAAAGGTTGAGGTCCTTGTGCCTGATTTCAAGGGAAAAGAAGAATATCTAAAGGTTGTCATTGACGCGAATCCGGACGTACTGAACCACAATATCGAGATGGTGCCACGGTTATACGGCAGCATCAGGCCCCGGTCCAATTACTACACATCGATCAATTTGCTCAAGACCGCGAAGAAGATCGACCCGAATGCCGTGACGAAATCCGGCTTTATGCTCGGCCTTGGGGAAAAAGACGAGGAAGTAACAAGGTTGATCGGTGAGCTCAAGGGCACGGGAACGGACATCTTGACCATCGGCCAGTACATCGCCCCTTCACAAGAGAACGCAAAAGTTGTAGAATATGTTAATCCTGAAAAATTTGATCGGTACAGGGATTTTGCACTTAAAATGGGTTTTAAAAGGGTGCTTTCCGGCCCGTTTATTAGAAGTTCCTATATAGCCGGAACTTATTAAGGAAAAATTATGGAACAAGCTGAAAGATTACAAAAACTGCCGACTTACATATTCTTAACACAGGACAAGCTGAAGGTGGAAGCACGCAAGAAGGGGGCTAACCTCATAGACCTTGGCCTGGGCAGTCCGGACCATACCCCGCCCAAAGAAGTGATCGACGCAATGGTCGAGGCCCTGCGCGATCCGATGAACCACAGGTATCCTTCTTTTGACGGCTCGGAGGAATTCAAACAGGCCGCAATCCACTGGGTAAAGAAGCAGTACAATGTCCACATCAATGATGACGAGATAGTGCCCCTCATCGGCTCAAAAGAAGGGCTTGTTCACCTGCAGCTAGCATACTTGAATCCGGGAGACACGACTCTTGTGCCTATGCCGGCCTATCCGGCACATTTCAGGGGCGCGATACTTTGCGGGGCTGAAGCCATCGTTCTGCCAACAACAGAAAGAACAGGATACCTGCCGAACCTGAAGATCATCGATGAATCCATAGCCAAAAAAGCTAAGATGCTTTTCCTCTCCTATCCGACCAATCCTACCGGCGCCACGGTTCCTAAAGAGTTCTTTGAGGAAGCGATCGCTTTCGCAAAGAAATACGACATACTCCTTGTCCACGATTTCGCGTACGCGGAACTTTACTTTGACGGCCAGAAGCCGATAAGCATACTTTCCATTCCCGGAGCAAAGGAAGTGGCCATCGAGTTCCATACCATGTCAAAGACCTTTGGCATGGCCGGCTGGAGATGCGGCTATGCTATCGGGAATAAAAAATATATTGAATCGCTGCGAAGCATAAAGACAAACCTGGATTACGGACTTTTTACCGCGATCCAGATAGCCGCGGTCAAGGCTTTCCAGACCGATCCCAGCTATATTGATAATGTAAGGGCGAGATATCAGAGAAGAAGGGACGTGGTGCTTGAAGAGCTTGCAAAGCTCGGCTACCAGAACGTACAAAAGCCCAAAGGCGCCATGTATGTTTGGTTCCCTATACCCAAGGGGTTCAATTCCTATGACTGGATGGTCTTTTTGATAGAAAAAGCGCAGGTCGTTCTCTCTCCCGGAATAGCTTTTGGCGAGCTTGGCGAAGGTTACGCCAGAATATCCCTCATCGAGCCTGAGGATAGACTAAGGGAAGCATTTGCAAGGATGAAGAAAGCGGGAGTAAGATATGGATAGGCCGATCGTGGCTGTCACCATGGGAGATGCGGCAGGCATCGGCCCGGAGATCATCGTCAAGGCCATGCAGCATGGAGAGGTCCAGAACGTGGCGCGCGTGGTGGTGGTGGGCGATGCCCGCATAATGAAGGCCGCGCTAAAGTTCGCAAAATCCGAGCCGCTGGAAGTGAACGCCATTAAATATGTATCGGAAGCAAGGTTCACAAGAGGGACCATCGACGTGATCGACCTGGCAAACCTTGAACCGGGGAAAGTTAAAGTTGGACAGATCTGCGCCCCCTGCGGTAAAGCCGCCGTCCAGTACCTGGAAAAAGCCATAGACCTTGCCATGGACAGGGAAGTGAGCGCGATAACAACCGCCCCCCTGAACAAGGAAGCGATGCGCAAGGCCGGCTACAAATTTGACGGCCACACCGAAATACTCGCAAAAAGGACAAAGTCCAAGAACTACGCAATGATGTTCGTTTCCGATCCATTCTGGGTGATGCTTGTTACCACACACCTGCCGCTTAACAAGATAAGCAAGGAGATAAGCAAGAAAAAAGTGCTTCGCACGATAAAGCTCGCGAACGAATTCCTGTATAAAATAAGGGGCAAGAAGCCGAAGATAGGGGTCGCCGGCCTCAATCCCCATGCCGGCGAGGGAGGCATGTTCGGGTCGGAGGAGAAAAAGGCGATCAGACCGGCGGTGGAAGAGGCTAAACGGATGGGGATAAACGTTAAGGGGCCGATATCCCCCGACGGGATATTTTACCTGGCCAATGTGGGCATGTTCGATATCGTGATAGCCATGTACCATGACCAGGGCCTGATACCTCTGAAGCTATTATCGTTCAACAGGTCGGTCAATGTCACGGTAGGGCTTCCGATCATCAGGACCTCGGTTGACCACGGCACGGGATTTGACATCGCCGGAAAAGGCTGGGCGAATCCCACAAGCCTCATTGAGGCGATCAAAGTGGCCGCGCATTTCTCCAAATTCAAGAATTAGTAGTGCTACAGGATATCCTCAATAAATACGGCATAACTCTTCAAAAGAAGCTGGGCCAGCACTTCATTACCGACAGCAACATCCTCAGTCGGATCGCATCTGCTGGCGACATCTCCCATGATGACCTTGTCCTTGAGATCGGATCAGGTATCGGGACGCTTACAAATGTCCTGGCGAAAAAAGCCGGACTCGTGATCGCTGTGGAGATGGACAGGAAGCTGATCCCCGCTGCGATTGAATACCTTAAGGGCATCGGGAACATTGAGCTGGTCAATCAGGACATAATGAAGGTGAACATACCGAAAGAGATAAGGAAGCATCCGGGTTTTAAGCATTTAAAAGTTGTCGCCAACCTCCCCTACTACATAACAAGCCCGGTCATATCGATGCTGCTGGAAGGCAAAACAAAGTTCGACGTGATGATCTTCACGATCCAGAAAGAAGTGGCAAGGAGGCTCGTTTCGCCACCGGGGAACAAGGAATACGGGTCTTTCACGGTATTCGTCAATTATTACGCGAAGCCAAAAATAATGTTCGATATCCCCGCTTCATCTTTTACTCCCAGGCCAAAAGTTGACTCGTCTGTTATCCGGTTGGATATTCTTGATAAACCTTCCGTAAAAGTGAAAAGCGAAAAGCTGTTTTTCAGGGTAGTTCGCGCCGCGTTCAATCAGAGGCGGAAAATGCTGAAAAATGCCCTGGAAGCCGCACATCTTAAATGGCCGGATAGAACGGAGATCGATGGTAGGCGACGTGGAGAAACTTTATCTATCGAAGAATTCGCCAGGCTTTCTGACCTGATATCTTCTGTTTAGGAATTTTTCTTTATATAGCCGCCGTACTTTAATTCCAGGCCGTGCAATATAAGTTTAAATGTCTTGAACAATCCCCATGTGTCATAGACCACACCAAGCATCCAGCCGGTCATGCCTTTTGAAATCGGCTTGTTGCGCAGTTTTCCGCCGTCCTGCTTTTCTTTTTTCCTCCAATATGGATCGTCCTGGTTCCTGGTCAATATGGGCGATTTTGTGTCTATCATGAAGTAAACACCCCTTCCGCCGCGGCTGTACTCTTCAAATGTGAAGCCGGCATCTTCAAGCTTTCTGACCAATCGATCGCCCCAATAAGAGAATAATTTTTTTCTGCTGAACTTTCTGCCACACACCAGTTTTATTAATTTCTTTGTCGATTCTTTTGCGCTTATCACAAGTCTCTGCGCAAGCAGAAAACCTCTCGGGGTTTGAACATTGAACGCACCTGTATTTATCCCTCGCACGGAAACATCCTCTTTTTCGTAATCATTGTCTTTCATGTCATCCAACTGTCTCCAGCCGGATATATCCCATGCGTGCATGAATACGTCGATAAAGCTCTTTTCCCCGAACTTCCCCTTGCTCATTCCGCAAAAACCTGTCGCGTTAAGCAAAATGTCTTTTACCCCCACAAGTTGAAAAGCTATCGGCACGGGATTGTTCATCCTTACGCCGCCGTCTATCCAGTCATATACTTTTCTTTTGAAAACGGTCCTGAAGGGGACCGCCCCGCCCGGAAGCGATGCGCTTGCCCTGGCAGCCTCAGCCACGGTAATCGGCCCTTCATAGAACCGCATTCTGGTCACCTTATACCTGCTCTTTTTCGTGGTGGCCGGATCTTCCGTTAATTGCTCGTTCATTTTCTTTGCAAATAGATAGAGAAGGCCGTCATTGGCGTTAACCCCGCATATGATCATCGGTATCTTAAGGTCAGTGAACTTGACCCCTTTAAGCCCAAGGTCCTTCTCCAGGACCCTTAAAAGATCACTGAATTCAAGTAATCCGCTCAATGGATTCCCGTCTCTCAGCTTTTTCAAGTTCAAGTCGGCAACATCCTGATAGTTGTTCTGCCTCATTGCCTGGTACACTATTTCCTTTACCTTTTGTACGCTTCCGTAATATGCGTAAAGCGCGCCGATTATCGATCCGGCGGAAGTGCCAACAATGAAATCCGGCTTAATCCCGGCTTTTTCCATTGCTTCCAGCAGTCCAAGGTGGACAAAGATCCTGTCGGTGCCGCCGCCCAGGACCAGGCAGAACGCATCCCCTCTTATCCTTTTAGCATACTCCTGGCTTAAAAGTATCTTCCCAGCTTTGAATTGTTTGTCCGCTTTTTGGTTGGGATTGATAACTATCGATCCGACTTCCGAGGGTTTTACGTGCAATTCATTGAACAATCTTCTCTGTACGAACCGATTATTAAGCCTCCATGTCATTGCTCCGCTAGAAGGCCGGAGTCTGGAGGGAAAGAAGACAGGCGTTTCTTTGCCCCCAATGGCAATGTTCGTATGGATCATCCTTACACTTCTATTTCTTACATTAGGGATGCTCATTTAAATTAATTACCTTTCACGCCTTATTTATCGCAATAAAACGCCAATAATTTCAGTTTTTAGTCGCATTCAACACTTTACTTATCTTCACCGCGATCGGTTTTCCCAAGGCTTTTTCAATGTTTTTGATAAGCGGCTCCCTCTCTGAGGGAGTTAATTTTCTTAATATGCTTGTCATTTTATCGGTGATTATTGATCTCTCCTCACCTGACAAATGCGAAAGCCTGCTTAAGAGATAAGAACCTCCAACTGCTGATGCAAGGAGTATCACTCCGGCAGCCCCGGTGATCAAAGTCAATCCACTCAAATATATCAATGTTGCCGCTGTAAGCGCCCCAATGAGTGGGGCTGCTAAAGTGCCGGCTTTATATAGCCCTTCATATAGTTCCAGGTTCTGATATCTTAATGTCATTTCCCTCAATGCGATTGAACTTGGACTTAAGGATACGCTGTCATTTTGCGCAGCTGCAATTGGTGTTACAGCTTCTTTCGCCTGCGCTGATGAAGGCGTCTCAGCCTTGGACGTTTTCGGCAGGCAAATGCTTTGCACCATTGATAAATTAAATATGCTCATAATAGATGAAACTCCTCACGCCTCTGCAACACCGCTCGTACCCGGTCCCATGAGCTCTTTTACTTTATTCATGTCTTCTTCCGCGCCTTCATCGTCACCAAGTGATTTTCTTAAATTGGCTCTGCTGAAGAATGCCTCAGCAAAAAAGGGGTTTATTTCAATGGCTAAGTCGAAGTCCTTTAGCGCTCCCTGCTTATCTCCTTTCGCGATCCTGGCTGTTGCCCGATTATTGTATGCGAGCGCATAAACCGGATATCGTTCTATGCATCTTGAAAGTATTTCTATTGCTTCCATAATATTCCCTGTTTTCATATTGATAGCTCCGATATGTAGGTGAGCAACTGGATTCTGCAATCCAAGTTTAATGGCATTTTCAAAATCTTCTTTTGCCCCGGAATGATCTTCCATGAACATTCTCACCTCGCCTCTCCGGAATACCGCTTCTTCATTACCGGGATCATATTTTATTGCTTCATTACAATCTTCCATAGCTTTATCAAGGTCGCCAAGCTGTATTCTTGCAGTTGCTCGCGAACTATATAGAATAGATATATTCTTCGGTTCGAGACCGGCACTTAATCTGATCGATTCGCTGTAATCGTTTTCCGCTCCATTAAAATCTCTGGCCATCAGCTTTCCGGAGGCCCGCATACAATATAGCTCCGCTTTATTTACGCCGTTCTTGATCGCCCGATCGCATACTTCCACTGCCCCTGCATAATCTCGACTCACCATTATCTTAATTGCTATTAAACGCTCATATGCATCAATCAATCCCGGATCAAGGTTAATGACATTAATCAGGTCTATTTCCGCGCCCTTAATGTCTCCGCGCCCTATTTTCAATATCACCCTCGAAAAAAGCGCCGCAACATTTTTGGGATGGAGCGTCAAAGCTTTGTTTAAATCCTCCTCTGCTCCCTTCCCGTCTCCATCACTGATTCTCATAACAGAACGGCTAAGGAACACAACTGATTCAACTTCCGCAAAAGACATGGCTTTTTCATAGACACCCTGCCTTATGCTCTCCGGATGGCTTTCTCGAATGCTTTTTTCAGATCCCTGGGGATCAAATGAACTGTTCAGTTTAATATCTTTTCCCTGTGTTTCAGCACCGATGATCCTTAAACCAAATCCTGCTGTACACGCAATTGGTTCAACAGGCCAGTCAAATTCAGCCGCAAGACAAAGAACAAGGAAAAAGGTTGAAAATGGATTTAACTTTGAATCGCTGAGTGCTCGCGATAACAGGGCTGGCGCACCTTCTTCAAACCTAAAGCCTATCTCTTCAAACAATTTTCTCTGTGAAGAATCAAATTCGTCCGGTTTGATACTTACTTGCAGGTTCTTTGCTCGGATGGTATCGACAGCTTCACTGAATCTTGCGCGGGCGCCCTGGATAACATCTCTATGAACCATTGGAGATTCAATTTCCATGATCCTGTTAAAAAGCGGCCGGAACTGCCTTACTCCTCTCCCAGAAACGGGGCTTACCATAGATAACCTCCATTACCTCTTTTTATCGCAACAAATCGCCAATAATTTCAGGTTATTAATAACTTTACCTTATGGTATAATTGGCCTTTCGAGGTGATGTTTTGAGCTATAAAGTATCCGTTTTTGGCGCAGGAAATGTCGGTGCCGAGGTCGCAAGAAGGATCGTCGAGAAAAAACTTGCTGATGTTGTCCTTATAGATATTATTGAGGGCATACCGCAAGGCAAGGCACTTGATATACTGCAGTCAGGACCAGTTGAAAGCTTTGACTGCAAGATCAGGGGAACGAATGCTCCATCCGATATAAAGGATTCCGATATTGTCGTTGTGACCGCCGGGCTCGCCAGGAAGCCGGGGATGAGCAGGGACGACCTTCAGGCGGCGAATGCATCGATAGTGAAAGGTATCACAGAAAATATCAAGAAATTCGCGCCAGACAGCATAATAATCATGGTCACCAATCCTCTTGACGTGATGACTTACCTTGCCTGGAAGGTCAGCGGCTTTGATAAACGGAAGGTCTTCGGTATGGCCGGGCTCCTTGATACGGCAAGGATGGTGGCCTTTATTTCAATGGAACTGAATATTCCGCCGTCAAAAGTGGAAGCTGTTGTACTTGGCGGCCACGGCGACCTGATGGTGCCGGTCATCAGTCAGACCAAAGTAAATGGCAAACCTATAACAAGCGTTCTGCCAAAGGAAAAGATCGATGCTATTGTAAAACGCACCGCAAATGGAGGCGCTGAGATCGTTAACCTTCTCAAGACAGGAAGCGCCTATTATGCTCCATCTTCTTCGGCGGTTGCGATGGTTGAATCAGTGATCAAGAACAAGGGCAAGGTCATCCCAAGCGCTGTAATACTTGACGGGCAGTACGGATTGACTAATGTTTGCATCGGCGTACCGGCAAAGATCGGCAAGAATGGCATCGAGAAAGTCGTCGAGCTGAAGCTTACTGATGACGAGAAAGCAATGCTAAAAAGGTCCGCAGATTCAGTTAAAGAAAATATAGGAAAACTCGGCTTATGAGAGAGATCGAAGCAAAAAAGATAAAGGAAACGATTAAGGAGCTCGCCATAAAAGCCAACTATGAACTTTCGGAGGATGTGCTGTCCTTATTGAACGAAGCCCTGAAAAAAGAAAGGTCCGAGAATGGCAGGGAGATACTCCGGCAGCTGATAAAGAACGCGGACATCGCAAGGAAAGAAAGATATCCAATATGCCAGGACACGGGACTTGCGGTGGTTTTTGTTGAAGTCGGCCAGGATGTAAGGATTGTGGGCGGCTCGCTGGCGGCAGCCGTGAATGAGGGCGTGAGCCGCGGATATCAGGAAGGATTCTTAAGAAAATCTGTCGTCGGCGATCCTTTTGTGAGGAATAACACCAACGACAATACTCCTGCAATGCTTCATACCCAGATCGTCCCGGGAGACAAGGTCAGGATCACATTGATGGCAAAAGGCGGGGGCTGCGAAAATTCAAGCTCTTACAGGATGTTCAAGCCGGGCACATCTAAGGAAGAGATCGAGACTTTTGTGTTAGATACGGTCAAAGCTGCCGGCGCGAATCCCTGCCCTCCAGTGATAGTGGGAATAGGGATCGGGGGAAATCAGGAAACTTCCGCATTGCTGGCAAAGAAGGCACTTCTGAGAGAGGTTTCAAGACAGAACAGCAGTAAGGATATTTCCGCCATGGAAAAAGAACTGCTCAAGAAGATAAATGATCTTGGCATCGGCCCCGGAGGGCTTGGCGGCTCCGTCACCGCGCTCTCGGTCCATATTGAGACCGCGCCGTGCCACATAGCCAGCATGCCGGTAACGGTAAACCTTGAATGCCATGCCCACAGGGTTAAGTGTGAAGTTATATGAATATATACTTCACACTAAAGGAGGCGGTTATCTGATGGAAAAGAAGATGACGCTTCCTTTAACTGACAAAGACATAATGTCGCTGAAATCAGGCGATAAAGTGCTTCTGACCGGCGTTCTTTATACCGCAAGGGACGCCGCGCATAAAAGGCTGACCGTCGATATCAAGAAGCCGCCAATCCCGCTTAAGGGCCAGACTTTATATTACTGCGGTCCTACTCCAGCAATGCCGGGAAGGCCGATCGGATCGGCAGGGCCGACCACTTCGAGCAGGATGGATACTTTCACCGGCCAACTACTAAAGGCCGGCATAAAAGCGATGATAGGAAAAGGACAGAGGTCAAAGGAAACAAGGGAGCTGATGAAAAAGCACAAAGTTGTATATTTTGCAGCAACAGGCGGAGCAGGCGCGCTACTTGCCAAGCACATAAAATCGGCTAAGATCGCTGCTTATCCCGATCTTGGCCCGGAGGCGATCTATGAGCTGAAAGTTGTCGACTTTCCCGTGATCGTCGCAAACGACGTAAAAGGCCACGATATATTTGAAGAAGGAGTTAAAAAGTTCAAAAGAAAATAACCAATGACCAAATTACAAGATCCAGATAATATTCAAACATCAATAATCAATAACCAGAAGAATTGGTCATTGATGAATTGGTTATTGGTTTTTATCTGTATATTGGTGCTTGGTAATTGGTCATTCTGTTTTGCGGAAGCAAAACAATACGACGGAATTTGGTTTCTCGGCTTTAATACCCACAAAGACCTCTTCGGCGACGTGAACGGCAAGATAGTGCGTCAGGCCGTTACGATCGCGATAGACAGGGACAAGATCGCCAAAAGGATCATCGGCGACGAGGTTGTCCCTATCGGCATCATCCCGCCCGGAATGGAGGGATACGACTCTTCCCTGCCCGCTTATTCTCATGATTACAAGGAAGCAAAGAAACTCATGAAATCTGCAGGATATTCGTTGTATGACAAGCGCTTGAAGACAATAACGCTTCTTCACACCGACGGCGTAAAGACCAAGGAGATCGTGGATGAAATAAAAAGGGACCTTATCAACCTTGGATTTGACATACAGACAACACAGGTGCCGTATTCAAATACCGCGCAATGGAACAAAGAACTTTCATCCGGAAAATACCACCTTTTCGTCATGGGTTACAAGGCGGGGAACTTGGGCCAGATATTCATAGGGGACAAGTTAACGCAATTATTCCACACCTTCACATGTTTCAGGAACTCCACCAATGAAGCGGACATCGCCTATTTCAATAGATATGAGGAAGCCGTCAAGGCCGGCTTCAGCCCCTGCCCTGTCTGCAAACCCCAGCCGGAAGCGGAGCCAAAGACCCTTTCCCTTATACAACCGCTCATATACTCCGAAGGCACGGCAAATTTCACTTTTTTCAGGAACAAAAGGATGGATATTCTCCTTGAAGAGCTTTCGACCATGGATGAAAGCCTGAAAGCTTCCAGGCAGGACAAATTCGAAGAGATTAGCCGCACCATATGGGAGGAATGCCCGGTTGTTCCTCTTTTCTATATAACAAAGCTATGAACCAGGTAGATTATTACCTTAAAGTGAAGAAATCCGATGTTTCATTCATTTGCTCATACCTTGAAGCGTTCGAAGGCATGTCGACAATAAGGACCCCCAATCCCAGGTACGGAGAAGATGCCATCCTCCACGTGATGGTATCGCCGGATTTCGATGACCAGTTCAATGCGATACTTGCCAAATTGTCAAAGGAGATCCAAATGGAGATGACCGAACCGTGAAAATATTCCATCCTAAATACCATGTTAAAGATGTTCAGTCCATTGACCTCGATAAACTAAGGAATATGGGGATTACGAACCTGATAGTTGACCTTGATGAGACGCTTAGAAAAAGGAATTCCGGCTATATTCCCCCTGAATCGATAAGGTGGGTGAAAGACACGATAAATAAAGGCTTCTCCGTGTGCATATCCTCAAATAATCCTTTCCCGTGGATAAACAGGAAAATAAAAGAGGCCTTCAATGTTCCCTGCAGTTTTCTCGCCCTCAAGCCTTTTCCGGTCGCTTTCATTCACGCAATGAAACTTCTTAAATCCGACAGGGCTGATACCGCTTCGGTAGGGGACCAGTTGTTCACAGACATTCTTGGGGCCAATATGATGGGAATTTATTCGATACTTGTGGATCCCATAACCGGCACGGAAAAGGGGATACTCCGGCGAACCATGAGATGGCTTGAACAGAAGATATTCCCGAGGGTCAACTTAAAACTCTAAGGGACTGCTTTATTATCTCTTCAACGCCTTTTACCTTGATAAAATCGATGCCCGCTTTCATTATCGCATCACGCGCCTCTCTGGGTGAATATCCAAGTGTCATTAAAGCGGACACCGCGTCGCCGATCAGCGGATTTTCCCCCGGCAAACCTTTTGAAACGTCGCTTCCGGCGATCGAGTAAGCTTTCCCGATCTTTTCTTTCAATTCTATGACCAGCCTTTGCGCTGTTTTAAGCCCCACTCCGGGCACCGTGGTTATAAGGTCGACATTCCCCTTTGTAATGGCAACGACCAGGTCCTCCATTTTTATCCCGGAGAGCAGTCCGGCCGCTATCTTGGGGCCTATGCCGGATACCGAAAGAAGCATTGAGAAAAGGTTCCTCTCTTCCTTCCTTGAGAAACCGTACAGGTCGATCGAGTCCTCCCTCACCACCTGATAAGTGAATATCTTTACCTTCTCCCCCACTTTTGGAAGCTTTCCGAATATTGAGGATGGTACATTCACCTTATAGCCGACGCCCTGAACATCAATAACTATGTGGTTTGTATCTATACCATCCAGTATTCCTGTCAATTGAGATATCATGAAGCTTTCCTCACTTTTGAATTGAATCCGTCTGAATTAATGTGGCACAGGGCCACCGCAAGGGCATCGGCCGCGTCATCGGGTTTCGGAATCGTTTTCATCTTAAGCAACCTTTTGACCATCTGCTGGACCTGCTGTTTGTCAGCCCTTCCGTATCCCGTTAAGGCCATTTTTACTTCAAGCGGCGTATATTCGGCGATCTCAACGCCTGATTGCGACGCCGCCAGCATTATCACTCCTCTCGCCTGCCCCACCGACATCGCGGTTTTTGCGTTCGAACCGAAAAACAGTCGTTCTACAGCGATACAATTCGGCTTGTGCTTTGAGATCAATTTCTTCAGGTCTTTGCTTATTTTGACGAGTCTTGCATGCGCGGGTTCTTTACTGCTTGTCTTTATGCAGCCGTAATCAATGACCTGGATGGCATCCTTTTCTCCATCAATTATGCCGTAACCTGTTGTGGCCGTGCCCGGATCAATGCCCAAGGCTTTCATGGTGCAAATTATATCACAATTTCAAGGCTGCCCATAATTTCACACAGAAAAGAGCGCGAACTTATCACGGACTATATTTCATGACCGTTGCCTTGCTGTTACGACCGCTGTCTGGGAAAACAACATAAGGAATTCCGTTATAAACAAAGACAGAAGGAAAACTTGTTTCTCCAATTGAAAATCCCACAGAACCGACCTCTGCCCACGTATCTGCATATGTCAAAACTACCGATCCGTAACTTTCAACTGCAAAGCTATGAGAACCCACAGAAATGGGGCCATACTGCGTTCTGCTATAAGAAACATAAGGATGGCCGTTATAAACATAGAGAGAAATAGGGCAATATAAAAAAGCATCAAATCTAGGGTCTCCAATTGCTTCCCATGTATCAAGTAACGAATTATACTTGTTGACCGTTGCGCTGTATGAATCAACACAAGCTAGATAAGGTATGCCATTATAAATAAACAGAGATTCCCCCCATGCTATACCTGCAGAAAAACCTGCAGGTCCAACTGGAACCCATGTCCCTGAACCTGCCTCAAAACTCATTACGGTTGGTTTTCCGTAATGATAGGTAGGAGGATGTGTGAAGGGAGCGGCTTCCTCCGTAAAATTCCAATCACTATAAGCAACATATGGTGTGCCGTTATAAACGTAAAGAGAAGTATATTCTACTGTTGTTGTAGAAAAACCTGCAGAGCCAACCGGCGTCCATGTCCCTGAACCTGCCTCAAAACTCATTACAGTTGCCTTGTTGTCATTGACCTCATCTTCATAAGCAACATATGGTGTGCCATTATAAACGTAAAGAGAAATAAAACTTGCTGTTCCAGCAGATAAACCTGTAGTAGTGCCAACTGCCCCCCATGATGTGCCATTATATTTCATAACCATTGCCCTTGAGCTATTGCCCTCATCTTTATAAGCAACATATGGCGTGCCGCTATAAACGTAGAGAGAAATATAATCTGCTGTTCCCGCAGAAAAACCTGGGATACCAACCGCTTCCCACGATGTCCCGCTATATTTCATTACAGTTGCTCTGGAGCCATTGCCCAAATCTTTGTAAGCAACATATGGCGTGCCGTTATAAATATAAAGAGAAGTACCTTCTGCTGTTCCCGCAGAAAAACCACGCATCCCTACAACTTTCCACGAAGCTTTGGCAGTCACTCCTTTACTGGTGGGATTTTCACTGCAGCCGGAATTCATGTAAAAGAAAGCGCATAAGCCAAGAATAATGACCAGAGTACTGATCGTATAGTGATGTTTGTACCTTTTCGCGTGATGCGTTATTCTGTGGATCATTAAGAACCGCCTCCTTGTTTAAAAATGATCATTTACGGCTTATATTTCATGACCGTTGCTTTGTAGCCATTGTCACAATCCGTATAAGCAACATAGGGGATCCCGTTATAAACTTGGAGAGATGTAAAGGCTGCTCTTCCCGCTGAAAAACCCGGGCTCCCAACCGGCACCCATGTCCCTGAACCAGCCTCAAAACTCATGACCGTTGCTCTGGTGCCATTACCATAATCCGTATAAGCAACATAGGGTATCCCGTTATAAACTTGGAGAGATGTATAATATACCACTCCCGCAGAAAAACCCGGAGAGCCGACTGTTTCCCATGCCGATCCATTATACTTCATGACCGTCTCTCTGGAGCTATTAGCAATATCCGAATAAGCAACATAAGGTATCCCGTTATAAACTTGGAGAGATGTATAATATACCACTCCCGCAGAAAAACCCGGACTCCCAACTGCCTGCCATGTTGTCCCGTTATATTTCATGACCGTTGCTTTATTGCCATTAGCACCATCCTCATAAGCAACATAGGGAGTCCCGTTATAAACATATAGAGATGTATAGTATGCTCCTCCTGCAGCAGAAAATCCCGGACTCCCGACTGCTTCCCATGTATTAAGTGCTGAATTGTACCTCATGACAGTTGCCCTTTGACCATTAATATAATCCGTATAAGCAACATAGGGCATCCCGTTATAAACATAGAGAGATGTATAATATGCTGCTCCCGCAGAAAAACCCGGAGAGCCGACTGTTTCCCATGCCGATCCATTATATTTCATGACCGTTGCCCGCTGGCCATTAACCCAATCCTCATAAGCAACATAAGGCGTCCCGTTATAAACATATAGGGATATCCACTCTGCTTCTGGTGTAGCCGAACCTGATGCATGGTATGCTCCTGCGGCTGAAAAACCCGGAGAGCCGACCGTTTCCCATGCCGATCCATTATACTTCATGACCGTTGCTCTGGCGCCATTAACCCAATCCTCATAAGCAACATAGGGTGTACCTTCTGAAGAAACATAGAGAGATGTATAATATCCCCCTCCCGCGGAAAAACCCGGGCTACCTACATACGACCATGTTTCTGTTTCAACAGTTAACAATGCGGATCCTACCACGCCTTCACAGCTTGCGTAGATGGCGCATGTCCCGGCCGACATGCCTGTGGCAGAAACGCTCGTTCCTGATGCATCAACAGTTGCCACCCCCGGATCACTTGATGACCATGTGAAAGTTTTTCCTCCAATAGGCTGCCCGACTATGTTCAATGCGACTCCATTCAATGTTATTACCCCGCCGATCGATACATGTGGATTCGGCGGATTGATCGCAACGGTTTTAACCGTTGTTGACGAGAAATTAAGGACAAGAGGATAAGGAAGCGGATAATTGCCGCCAACCGGAGGCTGCCCTGTAACAGTTTCCGGAGTGCTTATTAATTGGCCCTTCTGGGCATAGACTTGTGTAGTTGAATTTGCCTTGACCGGCAGACCTGAGAATTTTCCGTCAGCTCCCGTGATCGTGTTCCAATACGGAGAAGAACCATACCAATCAACCGGCGTAATTCTTATATAAGCTCCTGCAACAGGATTGCCGCTTAGATCAACGACCTCTCCGCTTATATAACCTGTGTCATAAAGATTGTCGCAGTTCCAGTAAGAAAGGTGGCTTATGATTGCAATATAATATGCACCGCCCCCTTCTTTTGTCGCGACGCCTTCTTTGAGCCAGTAGCCTCCTGTCTCATTGTATGACCAGAGGTCGATCGGATCGGGAGACTTTATTCCCTGCAGGGTTAACGGTATAGGTATGTGCACTTCCGCCGTGGCGCCTGGCTTGAGATTAAGCTTGGTTGATCCCTGCATCACTGTTACATTGACATATCCGAATGTTTCAAAAGGTTTATCTGTCCCGCCCGCTGTTGTCCTGCCCGCGAAATCTCCCGGGAACGCGTTCATCTCCGGCGTTACCGTGGGATCAAAGGATGTGAACTGGACGGTCACCGTCCCGCTAACAGGAGTCCCCGGATCAGATGGATCAACAAGAGTGTCCTTGTATATGGTAACAGAACCGCCTTCGTTACTGACCGTACCTCCTTGGCTAGCAGCCATGGGCTCGCTCGTCCCCACAGGTTTGACAATTACCAGCATATACACGGAGCCATTTTTTTGAAGTGTCACTTTCTGCTGTGTTGGAACAAAAACGCCGGTCCTGCTGAACTTCACTATGATGTTTTTCCCTGCAGATACATTACCAAGAGAAAAATGGCCCTGATAATCCGTTATCGCTGTTTTTCCTCCTCCATTAACCGTAACCCCCGGAACTCCCGGAATATAAGATCCGGATACATCCTTTACGACCCCGGATATCGTTCCGGTCGCGCCACTTACTATTACTCCCTTACTTGTAGGACTATCCCCGCAGCCGGAATTCATGTAAAAGAAAGCGCACAAGCCGAGAATAATGACCAGAGTGCTGATCGTATAGTGATGTTTGTATCTTTTAGCGTGATGCGTTATTCTATGGAGCATAATGAGGCGCCTCCTTATTGGAGCTTGAACATTACCTTATGATTATATCACAATTTCAAGGCTGCCCATGATCTCGCTCGACTTGTAATCGGGCGAAAGGCCGATCTCCACTTACAGCTTCCAGATTTTAACTATGGATACAAATAAGGTTCCGGCGCCGCTTCGTTTGTTGTGCCATAGGTGTTAAGCTCGGTAATACCCGAAATATCTCCTGATGCCTCGACACTTATCTCAAATACTTTCCAGACGAGTTTGTTGTCCGAGTTGCTGGTTGGTATGTTATAAGTATTAGTAATTGTACCTCCCATCCTGGAGAAAACTACTATGGCTTCTGAAGTGTTCATGTTTGTAAAATAAATCGTATCCGGCCCCCCTTCCAATGTTGAATGAATGGTCACCATGGTTTTATTTTCGCAGGAGAACCTGTATGTGCCGGGATGCCAGCTGCTTATATTGATGATCTGTGGATTGCCAGTTGTTTCAATGGTTGCGTCTGAATTTGCCGGTGATGGATTTGAAGGGGTCATATGGAAGCGAGAGCCGCTTACCCCCCCTCCTTCAGAAGTAGGACCGGTAAAATGCGCATCAAGAAGGTAAGGAGGGTAAGGAGGCAGATGGAATGGCATTACTTTCCAGCTCATAGTTATGGTTGCAAAGGTTTCACCTGTAAGGATGAGGTTTGAAGGAAGCGTATATGTATCGCCGAACGCTGGATAAGGATCTACTATTAATTTACCGCTTACCTTGGACCCTTTTTGCGCCCATACTTCTTTAGGGCAACTCGCTTCAACTACTAACTTTGTAAAGTTCCCATTTGAATCAGTTATTCCGGAAGCCAAATAGTACGAGCTTTTTGCAAAAACGTACGCGTTGGCTACTGGTTGCCCGATCCCGTCCACAACTTTTCCGCTAAGGTATCCAATGTCGAGAATACCACCGCAGCATAGCCAACACAAATGTGTCAGTACCGCGGTATAATATGTTCCGAGGACAGGCTCTTTTGTGGCTATTCCTGTATTTTGCCAGTATCCGCCTGATTCAATGTACTTCCATAATTGAATTGTGTCCGGAGCGTCAGATTGAAAACTTGCCGGGATGGGTATCCGCACTTCTGCTGTTGTGCCAGATTTTAGGTTGAGCGTGTTTCCATCTGGATCTGTAACTGAAATATTAATATATCCATAGGCGCTAAATGGCTTGTCACTTCCTGTTGGGCCGGTTCTTCCGGCAAAATTGCCGGGAAAGGAGCTAAACTCCGGAGTTATACTTAGATCAAATGATGTTATTTCCACTGAAACATTTCCAGTATATGCAGTTCCGCTTTGGCCCTCATAAGTTCCGGAACTGATCGTAATCTGCCCTCCTGTCGCATCAGAAACCGTTCCTCCCGAAGAAGCGGAAAACTGCGTCGTATTACCTATTCCCTTTATATAGGCGATTACCTGTACGGTATTCCCTGATGTTAAATTTATGACATGCTGTGTTGGAGTATAGTGATCTGCTGAAACATTTATCAGGACATTGTTTGAGGGCGATATGTCGCTAAGAGAAAAGTCCCCCAGAGGTTTTGTTGTTGTAGTTTTTCCTCCTATGGAAACCGTGGCACCAGGCACACCATTTCCTGATGTTGTATCCAAAACCACCCCGTAGATCTGCCCGGGTTGGCCTTTAGAGGAGGGCGTTGAAGCTCCTCCACTGGTTGGCTCTGAGCCGCAGCCTGAGTTTATGTAGAAGAGGGCCGAAACACCGAGAATGATGACCAGAGTACTAATAGCATAGTGACGTTTTATCCTGTGAATCATATTGAAGCACCTCCCTGTCAAAACATGGAAACTATAATACTATTATATCACAATTTCAAGGCTGCCCATAATTTCGCTCGACTTGTAATCGGGCGAAAGGCCGATCTCCCTGGTGCCCCGAAGGTTCACATGCACATATTCATTTGGATCGTACTTTGCACGCAGCGTATAGGTGTCCAGCTCTGTTGAAGAAGCTACAAAAGCCATGGAGCGCGTATATTCGAAATCGATCCTCAGTATTTCCCTGATCTTGTACGTGATGCCAATGCCCGGGATTACCGTGTACGTTACATTGTCGTTTGTCAGGAGATTGTCGACCGACTCCGAATATGAGTAGCTGGAAAAAAATATCCAGCTCTCCGAATAATTCCACAGCCCTTTCAGATAAACCGTCTGAGTTACCTTGTCAATGTTCGACGTGATCAGGTCGCTTGACTGGTACTGGTTCTGGAGGCTGTACTTGGAATCCATCGAGAATTGCTCCGAAAGGGATGTCTTCGCGTCCAGCCCATACTGTTTGGTGTTGCCGGATGATTTGTAGTACGTGGTGGCCCCGGAGGATACCTGCTCCGTCAGGAAAAGGTCCCCGGTAAGGTACGTGAATTCCAGCGACAGGAACCTGAGCGGCGCGGATTTTACGAGCAATGTCGTATCATAAGCGTTACGTCGGTTCGCTTCCCTGCGAAGGCCCGGGTCCGTCCTGTCCACGTTCATGGTATCCTGGGTTTTATACACCAGCCCTGTGGAAAGCTCTCTCAATGGGGTATACATCACCTCTCCCTGGTTCGTGTAATCGCTGTAGCTGAATGAATTCGTGCTCTCCACCCTGGTGAAGTTGGGCTTGTAATAGTACCTGCACCTCACAAGGTCCACGGGCCTGTAGTCGAACCGGAACGACCCCGATTGCTTTGTCACCGCCTCGCTTGAGCCGTTAAAGTCCTCCTTGATGGCGGATATTGTGTACTTGCCATCGGTCGAGAAATAATTCACGGGCGACGCCCTGTAGTTGAGGTCCGTCACGTTGGTCATGCCGTCCACCGAATCATCGATCACCTGAAGCGAAAGGGAGCCGAAATATTCCCTGTTCGGGGTAGCCGAAACATTGGCATTATATGTCTTCGTAAATGGCTTTGTCTTGTCCGGCAGTTCCGTTTCCTTCAACTCCACGTTGCCTGACGCGGATATTTTCTCAAGGCCGTAAGTAGCAGTGCCGAAATTGATCGTTTTGTACGTGGTCACTTCCTTTGACGGATACCTGTTCACCCTTTCCTCTATCCCACCGCCCACCGTTGAATTGAGGAAACCGTATCTGTAGCTTGAATCCGCGTTATGACTTGTGGTTAAACGCGATATTTTGCCGCCGGTTACGGGATCGTTGGAATCCTCCGCTTGCCTATAGAAATAATTGAACGAAGGAAGGTCCTCCGGCGTCAGTTTGGATTTGAAACCCTGGTCGGTGATCAGGTACTCCGTTCCGGAAAGCTTGTATTTGTCATAGGCGGAATTCAGTTCAGCGTAATAAATTGCGCTTGGCGTGAAGCCAAGCACGCCGCCATACTGCCAGACATCCTGTTTCGGGGAAGCGTCGGATACGGACATGAACGCCGGCCCCACCCTCTTGAAGTTCGTGGAAAGGCTGAACGGCGCAAGGTCGGATAAGGTTTTTATCTTGAATGCCTTCCCCATCTGTATATTTTTGCCCGGCTCAAGTATGTTCGGGTCGCGGTTGGAATACGCCAGTTCGCTTTCTATCTGCGTGTTCCCCAGTTTGGCCGAGCCGTCCACGCCCACCAGGTAATGGCTCACTGGCTCAGCGCTTACGGAATCCCTTATCTCTGCCGCCTTGTACAAAGAATCCGAATCATCCAGGTATGTAACGCCTATCTTAAGGTCATCGTTAATGTTCTGCCTGTATCTAAGCCCTATCGTTTTGTGTTCATACATGGTCTCTCTCCAGTCATAATATGCCTCGACTATCCATGTTTTTAATACTATCCCCTTCCTGAAAGTGATGGTGCCGTCATTGTAGTTTATGGTGTAATCGTCGCCGCGCCTCTGTTCAACGCCATTCAAAAATACGCTGTCGCTGTCCACCACTACCGGGCTGCTGCCAAGCACAAACGGGCCCTGTGTGCCATCACCGTAAAATTTTGTGTATTTTGACTGGCCCCTCGGCGTTGAATACAGGGCCTTGAATCCCCACTTGTTGTAATTCCCGATTACCTTAACGCCGGAGAGGTTCTTGTTCAGCTTTGCGAATTCTGTTTCATTGAAGTCAGCCACAAAATCGCCCAGGTAGACCTCGGTGCTCGCGCGCCTTACCAGTATCGTGCTTTTTTCCTCGTTCTGCGCCTGGGTCGTCGTCCCGGATATTGAGGTTGACACAAAGCTCCCCTCAACTTCTGTTTCACTGTCAAGTTTTCCCATAATGTTCACCTTGAGGGCCTCTTCCCTTGTATAACCGGAATTAAAGCCCTCCTTACTGCCTTCTATCGTCCGGCTGATAAAACTTATGGATTTGCTTCCTTTGATCTTCAGCCCGCCGGCTTCAGCCGTTGTCATGCCTTCAAGGGTTGAGACCGCCTCGGCCGTGACCAAAGAAAGCGCGGTCCGCATCGATTCCGGTTCCTTGTAGGCCCTTATCCAGACCTTCCCCTCTATTACGATATATTCTTTGTATGTTGTAAGCTTTACAGCCGCGAACATTTTGTTGAAGAAAGCCATCACCTTCTGCATGGCCGCCTTGTCAAGGTCTGCTCTATTGTATTTAATGTACACAAATGAAAGGTTCCAGCCTTCGCTCAAATACTGCGGTGTTGTTATGATCCCCCTCCAGTAATCGCCGTCCTTGGTCAAGGAGCATTTTGTATTGCTATCAAAGACATATGTCACGCTGACAGGTGAATAAGGCGTATACACCCTTATGCCAACATTTTTGCCTATCGGCATGGGATACGGATTGAACAGTACATCATAAATGCTGGTCTTGTATCCGCTAACTTGCCGAATTTCCGATTCTTGGGCAAAGCAGTAGCAGCAGATGGCGAGAATAAGCGCAATAATTATAAAAGGCGTTCTCTTCATAAATATCCGTTTTGGGACTTAGAAGGTGATCTTAAACTCCTGGATCCGGTGATTGTTCGAATCCGCGATGAAAAGCTGGCCGGGCCTGCCAACGGATAAGCCGCATGGATTATTGAATTCGCCCTTTCCTATGCCGGTTGATCCGAATTTGCAGAGGAATTTGCCGTTCTTGTCGAATATCTGGATCCTGTTATTCCCCGAGTCGCTCACATATATATATCTATCATCCACCGCGATGCCGGAAGGGGAATGGAAATCTCCGTCGCCGCCGCCAGACTTCCCGAACACGACTATCGCCCTCCCGAATTCATCAAGCACCTGGACCCTGTTATTCCTCGTGTCGGCAACATACAGGTTTTTATTTTTGTCTATCGCGACATCAAACAGGGCGTCAAAAAATCCGTCCCCCCACCCGAACGCGCCGATCGAATCAAGATATGTGCCGCTTTCATCGAATTTTTCTATCCTGTTGTTCCCCGAGTCCGCAATGAACGATCTCCCCCATGAATCCAGCGCGATCCCGACGGGATCGGAGAACTTTCCCGCGTCGGAGCCGAATGTTCCGAACTCGGAAATATAGTTCCCTCTCACGTCAAATCTCTGCACCCGGCTGTTCTCCTTGTCCACCACATATACCCTGTAATTAAAGTCCACGGCTATCCCCGCCGGGGAATTGAATTTGCCCGCGTCCTGGCCGAATCCCCCGAACTGGAACATATAATCGCCGCCGCTGTCGAAAACCTGCACCCTGTTATTGCCGGTATCGGAGACGAAGATATTCCCTATTCCCGTGGAAAGGTCCCCGTACGCACCAACTACAACATCCCGCGGGTAAAGGAACTGGCTGTCCCCGGAGCCGGCGCTGCCGATCGAACGGATGAATGATACTGATGGAGCCACAACCTCTCCTGTGACCGGAGGCGGTCCACTGAAGGCAAAGCAATTTGAACAAATAACCACTGTAGCGATCATACAATTAATAAATCTTTTCACTTTCTCTTTTCTCCCTTTTTATTCGCTATCAGACTACCACATCCCCGTGAGGCTGACGCGGTGGACGTTGTCCTTTGAAAGGCTTGTCTGCGTGACATAGGCGTAATCTATACGCACATGCTCTACCCCGAATCCTGCTCCAGCCGTAAGTGCACCATCGGATGTCCCAAGCCTTAATGCGAACTGCCCAAGCTGCAGCTCAGCGCCGCCGCTGGCCTCCGCAGCATATCCGG